>JAABUQ010000053.1_pt1 | contig 206881 bp, 159 predicted proteins | sample 5560001 | NCBI WGS metagenome assembly JAABUQ01 (sample SAMN10711888, study PRJNA513371) | rock metagenome | isolation source: Antarctica rocks | place: Antarctica: Victoria Land, Finger Mt nord | collected 2015-12-18
CCATTGCGGTCTTAGAACAAGCGGCGGCGGCGCTGCAAGCTCACCTCCTGTAGCTGTTTACTTGCTTTGAGCCTCCGAGGATGGCTTCGCCTGCCATTCTCAAAAAGAAGTGCCACTGTAGTGTGAAATTGGAACTGATATGTTTCAACTCTGCTCGCAACAAGAAGCCAGAAGCAACGAAGGATTATTGTTGCTTCTGGCTTCTTGCGTGTATAATGCTAGGCGCGCTCCAGCATTTCGTCGTACTTTGTGTCGTAGGGTAATATTCGTCCCTCTGGCATCATGAGCATCATGGTTGGTTTCAAGAGTCGTACAAATTCGACATCGTGAGTAACGGTGATGATCGTGCCGTTATAGTTGCCCAGGGCCTCGCCGATGATGTTTTTCGAGATCATGTCCAGGTGCGAGGTTGGCTCGTCCAGTACCAGCAGATTGGGGCCTTCTAGCACCATCTTGGCTAGTGCCAGGCGTGTCTTCTCTCCACCGCTGAGCGTCCCGATCTTTTGGAAGACGCGGTCTCCGTTAAACATAAAGCGTCCCAACACGCCACGGACGCGTTTGGCATCGGTGGGTAGAACGTCATTGCTCTCGTTGATGACAGTATTTTCGTAGTCCAGTCCCTCGTTTTCCTGCGCGTAGTAGCCCAGGTGGACGCGATCTCCCATGATCACTTTGCCTTTTGTCAGTGGTGTGATGTTGAGCATTGTGCGCAAGAGCGTTGTCTTACCTACGCCGTTGAGTCCGACGATGACCAGGCGTTGACTGCGCTCGATCTGAAAGCTGATGTCGCAGAAAATCTCCTTGCTACCATAGCTCTTCGAAACATTTTCTGCCTTGACTACCAGTTGCCCGCTCTGCTGTTTCACCGGGAATTCGATTTTCATACGCTTGCTAGCCTGTGGAATCTGCGGCTTGCTCTCTTCCAGTGTTGCCACACGCTTGTCTACAGCGATACGCTGCTTTACACGAGTTGCACCATAGCCGCGCAGGCGTTCAGCCGTCTTCTTTAAGCGCACGATCTCGCGCTCCTGCTGCCTCTTTGTGCGCTCCATGAGTGCCTGGGCATCGCCGATCACGGTCAGGTAGTTGGTATAGGTGCCCTTATACTCTTCGAGCTTGTGCGTAAATTCGTTGAGGCGCAACACTTTATTGATGCTGCGATCCAACAGATCCAGATCGTGGGAAATGATTAAGAGCGCGCCCTTATAGGTCTCAAGAAACTCCATCAGCCACAGCGTCGCGTCGGCGTCCAGGAAGTTTGTCGGCTCGTCGAGTAGGAGTAGTTCGGGTGCCTGAAAGAGCAGCCGCACCAGGGCGAGCTTGGTTTTTTGACCACCGCTGAGCGTCATAACCTCGCGATCGAGGGTGACGCCGCCGATATTCAGGCCTGCGATAAGCTGCTCACTGCGTGCATCGGCATCATAGTAACCCAGGCGTTCCAGCGTTTCCTGAGCCTCTTCGAAGTGTTGCAGGCTCGTCTCTAAATCTGCATTATTGGGATCGGCTATTTTATGCGAAAGCTCTTCATAGGCACCGATCGCCTTGTCCAGGCCGGTGCTACTAAAGATGAAGTCGCGTACCGTGCCATGCCCATCCATCGGAGTCTCGTGGGCCACATCTTGAGAGAGATAGCCAAAGGTGCGCGGGCGCATGACATTGCCCTTATCAGGCTGTTGTAGCCCGCCGATGATCTTGAGCAGCGAACTCTTGCCTGCTCCATTGACCCCGATCAGCCCCGTCTTCTCTCCCGGTGCAACCGTAAACGAAACAGCATCTAATATGAGACGTGCTCCGTACGAGAGATTGATATGATTAACTTGCAGCATATACTATCTTGTCCTTTATGTGCTTCCTCACTGATAGATCTTAAACAGATGAATCTCTGCATAATAATTTCTGTGTAATCCTCTCGCTAGAGAGAACCGTGTAGCGACGACCCTCGTGGTTGTCGTTGTTCCCCCCGCCTAAGAGGCTCGCATAGCCACGACCCTCGCGGTTGTCGTGCTCCCCCGCATAGACCAGCACAATTATCGCACCAAAGCTTACGGTTAATGCGCAATGTATGAATTGCCAGACACTCTCGTGCCTGGATGTAACGGGAAGCACACAGTGTCGCAACAATTAGCAACGAGAGGGTGAATGTTTGGCGATACGCAATGAAAAGGATGGCTATTCCAATGATCGCCGTAGAGGAAGGAAAAGGGGCAAAAGATATGTGCAGAACATACTACATGTACTCACTCGTAGACGTTGAGCGAGCATGCATCGTAAAGCGCCGTTTCCCGCCGCAGAAGCCCATGCCTGGTTGTTCATGCGGCAATACAGACCGTGAATAAAAATGCCCTCATTCTGAATAATTCCTGTAGAATAGTAATTCATAATCCGTCAAAAGGGTATCATCTTTGTCACATAATGTCAAATCTTACGACTATTTAGCTATCAAAAGACGTTTTTACAGTATTTTTCCGCTCATAATGCCGACGCGCCTTTGCACGATTGCCGCAACCATCCATTGAACACCAGCGTCGGCGATGATTCCGGCTTGTATCGATAAAGAGCCAGCCACAACCATCATCCCCAGGACACTCTCGCACCTGCTGCACCTCATCCGAGCTTAATAGCTCAGCCGCCGAGCGAGCAATGGGCCACAACAGAGAATCAAGCGCACTTTCTGTATCCCACGTCCAGGCGAAACCTTGCTCTGTTCTATGAACAGACGCCCGCCCCATGCCTTTTCTCAGCACAGCATTGAGTATGTTCATGTCCTCTATACCCGGTCGTTGCGCATTTGTGCTGGTCGAAAATATTGCATAGAGGGCTTCTCGAAGACCAAGCGCGCAGTGGAAAGCCGCGTTTGCAATAGCCGGGCGCTGTTCCGACACTCGCTGCAACTGGTCAGCGTGCTCGACTGGAAGCAGGTCTACGTATTTGCTCCACGATACGAGTGCTGCATAACTTGTCAGGTACTCATGCGCGTGCTCGCCATGCCGTGGATCAATTGTATTCACAAAATCAAGACTAAGATGCCCGCTCAGTCTACGCGGCAGATCTATCTTTTGTCTTTCCTCGATATTCACCCTTTTACATCCATCCTTTTCTACTCTCCTTATTATAACCACTTTGATGGCCTTAATAGTCCCAATTTGACCTCTAATTTCGAAACTATTTGATTTTTCTAACCGTTATAGTAAGAATACTGGTTAGAAACAAAAAAAGGCTGAAATTGCTTAGGGGTGTGAAATGTCAAGTAAACCAATGCTCTTCCAAAGATTTTTTCGTCTGGGAACGTTGTGGTCGCATGCAGACTTTGTGAAGCTGTGGACGGGGCAGACCGTCTCTCTCTTCGGTTCGCAGGTAACTCTGCTGGCTTTACCTCTGACCGCCGTTGTGCTCTTAAACGCAATGCCTATACAGATGGCAATCTTAAGTGCAGCCGAGTTCGCACCTTTTCTGCTTATCACTCTGTTTGCTGGCGTTTGGATCGATCGAAAACGGCGGCGACCAATTTTGATCTTTGCTGATATAGGTAGAGCGCTATTGATAGCCTGTGTTCCTATGTTGTCCGCTCTTCAGCAACTCCAGATTACCTATCTTTATATCATTGCTTTCCTGATTGGCATCCTCACCGTCTTCTTCCAGCTAGCCTACGAAGCCTACCTGCCCAGGTTAGTGGAGCCTGCTCATCTCGCTGAGGGCAATAGCAAGTTAAGCGTCAGCGCATCGCTAGCCGAACTGGGTGGACCGGGTCTGGGTGGCCTACTCATACAGATTTTCACAGCCCCCTTCGCGCTACTTATCGACGTATTTTCATTTGTCGTCTCAGCATTCAGCCTGCTCCTCATGCATAAGCCAGAGCCGATCTTACCCGCTCCTTCAAAGCGTGCAGACATCCGGCGAGAGATTGCTGTAGGCTTTCGTGCTATGATCCAGAATCGCTATCTGCGTGCTTTTGCGGGTGAGGCAGCGACCTATAACTTCTTCTGGCAGATGATTCAGGCGATCTTCATACTCTACGCCGTGCGCGAACTGCATCTCAATGCGTTACTCATTGGAAGTATTTTTGCTGCTGGCAGCGTTGGAGCTTTATTTGGGGCTCTAGGAATCGAGCGCCTGGCACAGCGCTTTGGCATTGGTCGCATGATAGTCGGCTCACAAGCATTGAGCGACGTTACAGTATTTCTTATCCCGCTCTCCTCTATTCTCGGCTCGACGACGGGTGCAATAGCCTGTATAATGTTCGCCTTCTTTGTACGCGGCTATGGCAACACGGCCTGTAACGTGTACGTGAATAGTGTGCGGCAGGCGATCACGCCTGATGAGCTGCGTGGCCGCACAAATGCCGTCTATCGTCTCGTGGTGAGTGGCGTTATCGCTGTTGGCGCACTGGTCGGCGGCATTCTGAGCGAACGTATCAATCTGAGCTTCACATTATTAGTAGGTGCTATTGGTGTCTCGTGCTCCTGGCTATGGCTCTTATGCTCACCAGCGTTTCGGCTAAGGCGTTTGCCAACGGACTTAGAAAAATAAAGCATTCTATCCAGAACGACTTCATTCGTAGGAATTAGCGTGGCTAGCCCAAGAATCTATCATAATGTCCATATCTTTAGATTACTAAAATCTGCCGTTGCACTACCCTTGTCAGTAGGCTGTGCTTCGACGAACATTCCGATCTGACCAGAGCCGGCAGTGGCATCGCTTAGAGTAGTCAAAAGGTGCCCGTTTATGAAGAGGAAGATATCGTGACCATGTGCTATAACTGTGAGTGTGTTGGGCGTCCGTCCAGAGAAAGATTTTTGGGGAGCTAACGCATTCTGGGAACTATAGGAGAGGTTTGAAGTATTAAGAAGATAGGTGTTATCAGAGTTTACTAAAAAGAGATACTGGGCATTCAGTACTGAATTGTTATGGAAGATCAGCCCTGCCGTTTTGCTTCTTGTCAAAGTCATATCAACCTGAAAAACAAAATCAACGTAGTTTGTCTTTTGTGCCAGGCATGAAGAAAGTATTACTGCATCTTTAGCAGGCTGTGCACTTACCTGATAATTTCCGTTGACGAACGAGCAATTAGGAGATGTATCCCAACCGGGCGTTGTATCTGCAAAAGATTGAACATTTGCGGGCTGCCTGCTGGTTATCCATGTATAGAATCCAGAGGGATTAGTATGAGGATCTGGCATGGTTGGAGTGGCAACTATTGTAGGAGTTGCAATTGCGGTGGGATGAGAAGTTGGCAGGAGCGTCTTAAAATTGTGAGTGCTTGAAGCGGTATAGACGAATGTACCTATACCTGAAATGAGAAGTACAAGTAGCACGACTAGCATAATCTTTCCCCAGGAAGGGCTCTTGCGAAGAGGAGTTTGTGGCTCCACTACACGTCTTTGGGGTGTGGAAGAGGTTGTATGAGAAACTTGCTTGTTGGAGAAAGCGACGCCTGGAGTAGGAGGAATGGCTTCGAACATGGTTTCTGTAGAGTGAAACTGCGGTGGGGAAGGAGGAGAGGATGGCAGTGAAAGCGGAAAAGACTGGTGACTGGCTTGTGTAAGGGCGGTTGCAAATGCCTGTATGTTGCTAAAGCGTTGTCCAGGATCTTTAGCCAGAGCCGTGAATATCACACGCTCTATCTCGGGCGTAAGCGCAGGAACCTGTCGGGAGAGGGATGGAGGTGGAGTCATCATATGCTGCATCATCACCTCCATTGCCGTCCCTTGAAAGAGTCGTTTGCCACTGAGCCACTCGTAAGTTAGAACGCCCAGAGCATACTGATCACTTGCGGTCTGTGCCCTCCCATCGATCTGTTCGGGAGCCATATAGGATGCGGTTCCTCCAATCAACTCTTGTTGCTTGCTTAACGTATAAGAATTCTGAGCTACAGTAGCGATGCCAAAGTCGGTGAGTAAAATCTCTCCATTGGCTCCCACCAGCATATTTTCTGGTTTAACGTCGCGGTGAATGAGGTAGAGATTGTGCGCATATTGTAGAGCAGAAGCGACCTGGTTGACATAGGAGACGACGCTAAGGAGAGGTACCTGTGTTCCTAAAGGATGTCGTTCGCGCAACGTTCCATTTGAAGCGTATTCCATTACCAGGTACGGCACATCATTAAGCGTCATCCCAAAGTCGAGTAAGGGAACGATGTGAGGATGCTTTAAGCGAAACGTACGCGCCTCGTTGATAAATGCTTTGAGTTCCTCACTCCGTGTCAGACGTGCGTGAAGGATTTTGATTGCAGCATGTGAATGATTACGAACATGCTCCCCCAGGTAGACCTCCCCGAAGCCACCACCACCGAGCAAACGGACTAGACGATACTCTCCAACCTGTTGTCCGACACGATCACTGCGAATATTGCTTTCTGCCATCGCTCTACGTCTTTCTACAATGTGAATATTTGCACGAATATATATGATACAGATTGTAGTGTAAAGACATATCCTATACAAGCGAAGTAGGACCGCCTAAAAGTACTGAAGACTGACGTTCCGATGCTACGCATACATGGCATGCTCATTAAAGTACTATGCTAGCGACTCATTCCGCGTTGAGGCCGCCAGTAGCCTCGATAGATGTCGGACCAGAGCTGGCTGATGATTTGCAGTTCTTGTTTCACGTAGGCTATGTCGAGTGGCCTTTTGTTCATTTCCATAGCGAGCATACTGGCGATGAGTGTTTCGAGCTTATCCATCAAGATGTCTACCATGCTTGTAGTGAGCGATCCTGGGTCGTTAGGAGTAGATGAGCTTTTGGGGCGAAGTGGTGGGAAGTCGAATGGTGCATCTGACGGATCTCTGGTGGTGAGGAGTTGGTGTAGGACGGCTCCTAAGCTGTAGATATCAGCGCGAGGGGTGGTTTGTGCTTTGCCGTACTGTTCTGGTGCGGCGTAGCCAAGCGAGCCGAGGGCGACGGTGTCTTTTGCCTGTCCGGGCTTAAAGTAGCGCGCAATTCCAAAGTCGATTAAGTAGAGTTGGCCTGTAGGTGTGCGCATGATATTGCCGGGTTTGAGGTCGCGGAAGATGATGGGCGGGTTTTGCGCGTGCAGATATTCCAGGATAGGACAGAGCTGTAGCCCGATGTCGAGGACTTCACTTAGAAGAAGCCGCCCCTCGGGTGCTCTGCTCTGATATTCTTCGAGTGTCTCTCCTGGTATGAAGTCCATCACCAGATACCAGGATGTGGGCGTCTGGAAGTGTTCATAGAAGCGTGGGAGGTTGGGATGATCAAGCTGCGACAACACCGCGACCTCACGCTGAAAAGCGTCGCTAGCGTCGATCATCATCTGCTGAGGCAGCCCTAATAGCCGCACTTCCTTGATGGCGACGAGTCGATCCGCGTTCTGTCTGTCCATCGCCTTATAGACTGATCCAAATCCGCCCTCGCCCACTTTACTCACGATGAAATAGCGCTCCATGAAGAGAGTTTGGAGGGATATTCCTCCTGAGAAAAAGGATTGTTGAGACGCCATAGCGCCTGCCCCTTCACTTGTCTGCGTGTGAAGAATTCGCTATACAACACATTTACTGGAAAAAAGAATACTACTTATTCCTGTTTCTTGTCACAAAAATAGTATACAAAGAGACGCAACTTCCTGCAAGTTCATATGTTTGGTATTTAGAAGTAAGCATACAGACCCGCTAGCAACAATCCCTCTAACACAAAAAGGTTCGCTAAAGCGGCGGGCTCTAGTTTAGTTTGCCAGGGGAATACAGATCGTCATCCGTGCCACTGCTGCGCATATTGTTGTGTCAGGGTGAGATAGCGCATTCCATACGTAACGCTGGGTTCGATCATTGCGCCCTCATACCATTCATTAAAACTTGTGATGGTGATCCATTCTGGATGGCTGGCTATAGCTGCGCTCCAACTGGTGCCGTAGGTTGCGCCGTCGTTGCGCGGGACGATATAGGTTCCGGTGCGGCCGGGGACGCGAGTATCGTCGTAGCCGGGAATCACGCCCGCCGCCCAGATTTTGTTGGTCTGGTGGGCGCTGTTGTAGGCGGTAACCCGGTTGCGGAAGCTTTGATCGACGACGGGCATGTTGCCGTGTTGGATGCCCCAGTAGCCGCCGCTGAAGAGGTGGATGCCGTCGAAGACGCTGAGCATGTCCATGTTGACGCCCTCGGCGGACCAGATCATCTGGTTGTTGGGGTCGGCTCTGCTGCGAATGCTGGCCCACTGCGCGATTGTACGGCCGTTGCCGAGGGGGTCCCAGAAGAACATGACGGGCTTGCCCTGCCAGTGAAAGAAGTGAGGATCGTTGCCGTAGTGTGAGTTGAGGTAGCGCAAAGCGGCAACCATATTGTCGCTATTGCCCAGGTTTGGTGAGTCGCACTCAAAGTAGACGCTGGAGGCAAAGTGATAGTGTGTTCTGCCCTCCAGCGTACTCGCATGCGCCAGCACCTTGCCGAAGTTCTGGTCATTTTGATCGTTTATGCCCCACCACGAGCTGATAAAGCCTGTAATGCCCGCACTTGCCGCCCAATCAACTTGCCGCTCGATAGTTGTATCATCCGTAGAATTATACTGGATCGTCGGCAGGTCTGACATCTTGCTGGTGGTCCACGTGGATTGGTTGTACCAGGGATAGTAAAAGGCGAGCACAGGATGCCCCCCGTCACTCACAGGGGCTGGCGGAGCATTCGTTTTGGTCGCTTGTGCACCTGGGCTCGGAGTCGGTGTCACCGCATTCTGTGTTGGAGTCGGTTGTTTTTGCGGCCTTATTCCAGTCGCTTCAGGCTCAGGAGTCGGTGTAGGTGTAGGCTGTTGGATTTGTTGTGTTGTCATTGGCTGTATAGCCTGCGGTGTTTGGGGTGTCTGTGGTGTTTGCGACGTATCGCATGCTGATAGATAGAGCGCAAGAAACACACACGCGCCAATCATCCATCTCATTCTTCTAGCTTTAAGCACTGTGTCGACCTCGTATTAACTACTACTACCCAAGTGCATAGGTTATTTTCTCTACGTTAATACAAGGACGGATAATGCGCAAAATGTTGGAGAGAGATAGGAAATTTAGGGGATAAGTACTACTCTGTCATGTCATTGCAGCATCCACGAGCAGAGGCGTGCTTTCTTAATCTGAGTCGACAATTTTAGTAGTTGTGGTGGTAGGAAGGGTAAAACAGAAGCTGCTGCCTTCTCCTGGTATGCCTTTGCTCTCCACCCAGATGTGTCCACCCATCCCCTCCACCAGTTGTTTACTGATGTAGAGCCCCAGGCCAGTTCCTCGTGCGGAACCAGAAAGGTCACGTTGCAGGCGAATGAATTTATTGAAAAGCAGATCTTTCTCTCCCGCCGTAATGCCAGGACCTTCATCCTTCACACAGACCCGGACTTTTCCATTGTCATCTCCCGGCTGACAATCTGCATTGCCATTTGCCGCGCTAATAACGATCTGAGTCTGTGGTGGTGCGTATTTGAATGCGTTCGAGAGTAGGTTTCGTAATACTTGCCTGATAGATTGTGGATCGGCCTCCACGCTCAGCGTTTCGGGAACCTTGACTTGAATGGTATAGTTGCCGACGGTGCGTGGATCAAACTGATCCAGGACATCGTGAATCGCCTCTGCAATCACAACATGTACAACGTGTAGTGGCTTAGTCTCATCATCAGTATGAATGGTATCGAGCACATTGTTGATGAGTGCGGTCAATTCTTCACACCCACTCATTGCGTGCTTTAGAAACGTCATTTTGGTCGTTGCATCAAGCTGATCTCCGTGTATAAGGAGCAATTCCAGGTAGCCGTATACCTCTGTCAGCGGCGTGCGCAGCTCGTGGCTGACATTGATCAGGAATTGATCTTTGAGCAGGCTAAGCTGCTGCTGTCGCTTGTATGCGACTTGTTGTGCCTCAATTGAATGCATAATCGGCAGGGCAAAGCGTCTTCCTGCGAATATGCCAGTGGCGATTGCCAGGAAGAGAACGATGGTTGCAATAATGCGCGTAATCTGCAATTGCTGATCTGCAACCATTGCTATGGTGCTCAGCGGACTTAAGACGTGATAGGTCCAGGGAACGGTATAGGTTGACCAGCGTGCTCCCTGAAAGTCCTCGTGCTGTCCGGCAGGCACCATGTGAAATGTTGAGGGTGTCGCTTCTCCTTGCTGTGGGCCGGTGGATAGGGATTCAGCAAGAACGCGCATTTTCTGTCCTGCTTGTAGACCATAGAGATTTTCGCTGACGAATTGCTGCTGCAGAGCTGGCGAGAGTGGAGCCATAGCAGTAAAGAGGAGTGGCGAATGCGTCATATTCTCTGCATCTGTATGCTGGTTGGTGACAGCAATGCGCACATCGTGTTCATCGAGAATAAACGCATAGCTTCCATTTCCATTTGCACCGGCCTCGTCATCGACAATCTTCCAGATATAGTGCAGATCAAATGTTGTACGCAAGATGCCCACGACTGTATATGATGACGTAACAACAGGAGCATAAATATCGATATATGCTTCATTACTGGCAGGATTATAGAAGACATTAGAGATCAAAGTCTTCTTCCATGTCTGTAGTTTTTGTAGTGCATCGGGCTGAATAAAAGAATTTCCATGCATTTGTGGCTTTGCTGGATAATAGAGAAGCAGGTGACCACTAAGGTCAAAGAGAGACCAGTTTTGATATTGACTGCCTCTAATATGTCCGGTAGCGAGGCTATTGCGTGCCTCGATCTCAGAACTTGCATCACCGGCAAGAAACTTTTGGACTGATGGGAGTCGGCTTACGGACTCCGAGTCCAGCATGCGTTCCGCAAAATAGCTATCGATAAGTTGTGTCCGTATGCGTGCGTCGGTCTCCATCTCTCGACTGGCCTGGTTGATAAGCGTTGGACGCGAAGAGAATTCGATAATGACCTCGGTAACAAATAATGGGAGGATGGCCGCGACCACAAGCATACACGAGACCCGCGCAGCGAGTGAGAAGTGTTGCTGCTGATGTTGTTTGCCCTTGTATGTAAACATTGAGAAATCCTCCCTGCATCAAGCCATCTCCTGTGGGTAGGAGGCTTGATTTCGTCGTTGCCGCTGTACAGCAATCTATTTGCTCTTGTAGATAGCGTTCTGGGCTTCGGGCGTATTAACATTGTTTGCATTGATGGTGACATAGCCCGTAACAACCCTTTTGTGCAAATCATTCGTCTCGCCCTTCAAAGCTTTGACAGCGTACCCTACCGCCGTGTAGCCCATGTCTGCCGGCTTTTGCGCGATGACGAGATCGATAACGCCATTTCTGAGATCAACGATCGCTTGTTCTGGCGCATCAAAGCTCGCGACTTCAATCGTTCCTTGCTTGTTCGCATCCTTGATCGCCTGGGCTGCTCCCTCGGCACTAAAGAGATTTGCACCAAAAATGCCTGCCAGGTCATTCACGCGCTGTAGAACCGCGGCGGTTTGTTGTCGCGCCGTCGAAGAGTTGTCGTCGTTGTAGTCTACTCCTACCAGCGTCACGGCACCATTGGTAGCCTGAATTGCGTTCCGGCAGCCCTGCTCGCGCTGCGCGTTCGTGCTGATGCTCGTGCTGACATTCTGGATGTAGATTTTTCCTTTGCCGCCCAGCGCTTTAATGAGTGCGATACCTGCTATCTTCCCTCCTTCTACATTGTCGGAACCAATGTAGGAGATTGGGAATGTAACCGGGCCCTGAGCGTAGTCTCCATCGCCAATATATGTGTCCACTGATATGATCTTAATGCCTGCATCGTGCGCACGTTTGAGTGGGTCGATCATTGTCTCTTTGTCACAGGCTGCAATGATTAATGCATCAACTTTCCTTGCAATCATTGCGTTGACGATGGGGATCTGGAGCTTAGCATCAAAACGAGCAGGTGCATCGAAAAGCAGAGTGACTCCGAGTTCTTTTGCCCGCGCCTGCGCCCCTCGCCACATCGTAGTGTAGAAGGCATCATTCTGAACGCCTGCAACCAGCGAGAGTGTGAAGTTCTTTTGAAGAGAGGACGGTGGTGCAGGTGCAACAGGACTGTCGCATGATAACAGCAAAGCACTGCTGGCAACTGCCGTCGCGCCTGAAAGCAAGGTACGGCGACGGAGCCGCTGTGTGAACCATGCGATCTCTTGCATCTTGTCCCTCCTTTGGAACAACAATATACGAATCTTTCACTACTTCCCTGTAGCGAAGAGAGGGAACGCTTTTTTATGAAATAAAGTAGAGGCACATAGCTGGCGGCATCCTCCGTGTCATTCGCCCTTCTATGTACATACGAGCCTTCTAAAAAATGTAAAAAGGTGTGCAGGAGATCGACTCAGAATTATAGGCTATTTTAATCCCTGGTGAGTCGTTTGTCTATGGAAAATGTTCCATATCAAGACCAAATGTCATTTTTCTTGCTTTTTTCAAAAAGTGTAGTAATTGTGTACATATCCTTTCGTCTTATACTGGAGGGAATGCAAGTAATTCGCCCTCTGGTCAAAAATCGTCTTCGTTGTTGTTGACAAAGGGGAACGGGCATGTTATAACTAACTCCAAGAACAATATATCGTTAAAAGCTTTGACAGGACGAGTAGCGAGCATCCGTTACGGACAGAGAGTAGATACTTGCTGAGAAGTCTACACGTTGACCAATCGCGAAGAAGACCCTGAAGCTGTGAGAAGAAATCGCTTTGAGCGAGAGTAGAACTGCACCGGATGCCTCCGTAATTGGGCAAGAGTATGTACGTTTCGTACGTACTTGCTGAGGTTGCTATCGTGAGGTGGCGACGAATGCAGGTGGAACCACGAGAGCAATATTTCAAATTTTGTGCTCTTCGTCCTGAGTAGACGATGAAGGGCTTTTTTGTTTGCTCTTTTGCTCCTCTGAGAGATAAGACAAAAGAATAATCAACAACAGAAAAGCGTTGTAGGGACGAGTAACGGTCTCCTGTCCATCTAGAGAGCGAGCGATTGCTGGAAAGCTCGTATGTACAAGCCGCGAAAAAGACCCTGAAGCTGCAAGAAGAAATCATAATTGTGAGAGTAGAACTTGCCGATTGACCTTCGTTAGCAGGTTGTTACAGAAGACAAAAGGTCATTTTGTACATGAGGTCTCTGCTCTAGTGCGGAGGCGAACAAAGGTGGTACCACGAGAGCTATTCCGCTCTTCGTCCTTTTCAGGGGATGGAGGGCGTTTTTTGTACCAGATTTTCAATTGTAAATCAGTTAGCAAGATAAAAAAGCGGAGGAAGCTACAGATGGCACACTGTCCTGAATGCGATGCAAATGTAAATGTACGCGATTCTATTGTTGGCGAGATTATCTTCTGCCCCGATTGTAACGCGGAACTGGAAGTGATCAATGTAGAGCAACCCGAAGTAGCCCTTGCCCCAGAGGTTGAGGAAGATTGGGGGGAATAACCCTATGCGCCTGGCTATCTTAACATCGCGTATACGTGTGGAAGAAAAATTGTTACTCGAAGCGCTGCGGCAGCGCGCGATCGATTTCGACATTATCGATGATGGCGAGTTGCTGTTTGACCTGTTTGAGGCGGAGGCGCGCTGGCGGACATATGATGCGGTCTTCTGCCGCAGCGTCAGTCAATCACGTGGGCTGGCAGTCTCGCAAGTTCTGGAGCACTGGAGCATTCCCGTTTTTAACTCTGCTGCGGTGACGGCGACCTGTAACGATAAATTGTTGACGACGCTGGCGCTGATAAAGGCCGGAGTTCCGGTGCCGCGCACAATGCTGGCCTTTGATGCACAGAGGACGGTTGAGGGTATTGAGCGACTCGGCTATCCTGCCGTGTTAAAGCCCATTACAGGCTCCTGGGGGCGTTTGCTGGCACGGATCAACGATCGCGATGCGGCCGAGGCGGTGGTTGAGCATCAGGAGACACTGGGATCTTATCAACACCATATTCACTACATCCAGCAATATATCGCGAAGCCGAGCCGGGATATCCGCGCGTTTGTGATCGGCGATCGGACGGTGTGCGCGATCTATCGCACCAGCGAGCATTGGGTGACCAATACTGCTCGTGGCGCGGTAACCGATAACTGTCCCGTGACTTCGGAATTAGATAGCCTTTGTGTGCGTGCTGCTCAGGCCGTCGGCGGCGGTATCCTGGCGGTAGATGTGCTGGAAGATCCTGAGCAGGGTCTGCTAGTAAACGAGATCAATGCGACGATGGAATTTCGGAATAGTATAGCTCCGACTGGTGTGGATATTCCGCAGGAGATGCTTGAGTATATTGTAACTTCTGTTCGAGGAAGTTCTGTTCGAGAAGGGGTGGCACTGTGAGCCGTATACGCGTTGCAATTGTTGGTGGTTCGGGTTACACGGGCGGAGAATTGATTCGCCTGTTGCTCTTCCATCCGCAGGTGGAATTGACGCAGATAGCGTCGGGGAGCCAGGCTGGTCATTTTGTGCACAATGCTCATCCTAACCTGCGCAAAGTTACAACATTGCGCTTCTGTCATCCAGACGACCTTACCTCTTGCGACGTGCTCTTTCTCTGCCTGCCACACGGAGTCTCATCTGGCGAAATAGAGCGCTATCGTTCGCTTGCGCCACGTATCATCGACTTATCTGGTGATTTCCGTCTGCATTCGGAGGAACTGTATCAGCGTTGGTATGGCCATGCTCATAAAGCCCCCGCCCTGCTCTCCGAGACCGTCTATGGTCTGCCCGAACTTCATCGCTCAGAGCTGCGCGAAGCAAATCTGGTGAGTGGAACAGGGTGTATGGCGACAACGGCAATTCTGGGTCTAGCTCCTCTCTATCGAGCCGGTATCGTCAACACGACTATACCTCTGGTTCTGGAAGCTAAAGTTGGCTCATCCGCCGCAGGCGCATCTGCCGGTCCATCGAGCCATCATCCCGATCGCAGTGGGGCCGTCCGTTCGTTTGAGCCAACCCGGCATCGCCACACGGCAGAGCTGATCCAGGAGCTGGGACCAGTCGGGGGTGAGTTGCAGCAGATGGTCGCCTTTTCTGCCACAGCCATCGAACTGGTACGCGGCGTTCTAGTAACTGCCCATGTCTTTCTCAGTGAAGACCTGGATGAGCGCGCCCTGTGGCGTGTCTATCGCGAGGCGTATCAACACGAACCGTTTATACGCCTCGTCAAAGAGCGCAATGGCGTCTATCGCTATCCTGAGCCGAAGATTCTGGCTGGCAGCAATTATTGTGATGTTGGCTTTGAGCTGGATAGAGAGCAGAGGCGTGTCGTGGTTATCTCGGCCCTGGACAATCTGATGAAGGGTGCGGCGGGCAATGGAGTGCAGGCCCTCAACTGTATGTTTGATTGGGATGAAACACTGGGCTTAAGCTTTCCTGGCTTGCATCCGGTCTAGTTTGGGGAACGACGATCCCTTGCGGTTGGAAAGAGATAGAAGGAAGAAACGGAGCTCACTATGACGCTTGTTGTGAAGATAGGTGGCGGCGCTGGTATCGCCACTACAAATATTGTACGCGAAATTGCTCAATACATTGCCGAAGGACAGTGTGTCGTTCTATTGCATGGTGGTTCTGACCTTACCAACACGCTCTCCGAGCAGCTCGGCCATCCAGCGCGCATGGTTACCTCTCCTAATGGAATGACCAGCCGCTACACCGATAGCGAGACGTTGCAGATCTTTGCGATGGCGGTGGCGGGCCAGATCAACACAGATCTCGTCGCTCAGCTTCAGCAGCAGAGTGTCAACGCTCTCGGCATGGCCGGTGTAGATGGTCGTCTGCTCGTCGCCCGGCGCAAAGCTGTTGTACGCTCGGTGACTCCGGAGGGCCGCGTCCAGATCTTGCGCGACGACTATACCGGTCAGATTGAGCAGGTCAATAGTGCCCTGCTGGAACTCTTGCTGGACGCGGGCTATACGCCAGTTATTGCTCCCCTGGCCCTAAGCTCGGAAGGTGAGCGTTTAAACGTTGATGGCGACCGCGCCGCCGCCGCTGTTGCCACTGCCCTCCACGCCGACGCGCTGGTCATCATGACCAACGTCGCGGGACTGCTGGCAGACCCTTCCGACCCGTCAACCCTTATTCATACGATTCCAGCAGACCAGCTTGATGAATATATGCATTATGCGAAGGGACGTATGCGTAAGAAGCTGCTGGGTGCACAGGAGGCTGTGCAAGGTGGCGTCTCGTGCGTCTGCATCGGTAGTGCCTCTCTGCGCGAGGTTCTTCAAGGATCAGGAACCGTCATCTCTCGCGTTTCTGCACGCGAAATGGTAGCGCTTAGTTAGCTAAATGAAGCAAGATTTAGATAGAAGGAGGCCCTCATGCTCGATATGAGCACGATAATGGAAAGAGAAAGCATTTATACAAGTGGTGTGTACGGTAAGCGGCCCGTAGCCATCGTACGCGGCCAGGGTGCTTTGCTCTGGGATGCGGATGGGCGGGAGTACATCGATTGCGTTGGGGGCCACGGTGTCGCGAACATTGGTCATGGCCGTCCCGAAATCGCCGCCGCCCTCGCCGCCCAGGCGCAGCGCTTGATTACCTGCCCCGAAATCTTCTATAACGATGTGCGTACTAGCTTGCTTGAGCGTCTGGCACGTCTTACACCCGCCGGTCTTACGCACACGTTTCTTTGTAACAGCGGCACCGAGGCTGTAGAGGGCGCGCTCAAGTTTGCCCGCCTCGCCACCGGTCGCACAGGTATCATCGCCACCCTCAGAAGCTTTCACGGTCGCAGCATGGGTGCCCTCTCGGCGACCTGGGAACCCCATTATCGTGAACCGTTCGCTCCACTCATTCCGGGCGTCTCCCACATCCGCTATAACAGTTTGGAGGCGGCCGAGGCAGCGATAAATGAGGAGACGGCGGCGGTCCTTATCGAACTGGTGCAGGGTGAGGGCGGTGTGCATGTCGCCGATGTAGAATATATTCAAGCTCTTGCAGCTCTATGTCGCGAACGCGGTGCTCTACTTATCATAGATGAGGTGCAGACAGGCTTTGGCCGTACAGGAACGCTGTTCGCCTGTGAGCAATATGATGTACAGCCCGATATCCTCTGTCTCGCCAAATCTTTGGCCGGTGGTGTCCCAATGGGCGCGATCTGCCTGGGTGAGCGGGTGATAGAGAGCGGGCGCATCACGAAAGGTGCTCATGGTAGCACCTTCGGCGGCAATCCGTTGGCCTGCGCTGCCGCCCTGGCAACGCTGGATATTTTGGAACAAGAAAATCTGCCCGCCCGTGCCGCCGAGCTTGGTGCCCACGTCCTCGAACGCCTGCGCGGACTCCAGTCTCCGCTGATTCGCGAGGTGCGCGGCCGTGGCCTGTTGATCGGGATCGAGCTAAAGAAACGAGCGCAGCCTTATCTGGAAGCATTGTGTGAGCGTGGTATCCTGGCTCTGCCCGCAGGTCCCAATGTCCTGCGCCTATTGCCGCCCCTGGTCATCACTCAAGAACAGTTGGATCGCGCTATCGACGTTATCGCTGATCTTCTGGGCACATCCACCCAAGCGGTGCAGAGCGCGTCAGAGAGACGCCCAACACTTGCAGATTCGCATGCTGAGATCGCACTTCTACGCAGCATGCTGACCATCCCCAGCCTCTCCCGTCAGGAAGGCGCGTTGGCACACTACTTGGTCGAGCAGGCGCAACTGGCTGGCCTCCATTCCCATGTAGATGAAGTAGGAAACTTTGTTGCCAGCACACATGCCGAGATTGAAGACGACCAACAGCCAGTCGTTCTGCTCGGTCATATGGATACAGTACCTGGCAATATTCCGGTACGGCTGGAGGATGGCATCCTCTATGGTCGTGGTGCCGTTGATGCGAAAGGACCTCTTGCTGCTTTCCTATGTGCAACTGCTAGAATAGCACGGACAGGAAGTGCAACCCGGCCAATCGTGGTCGTGGGCGCGGTAGAAGAGGAGGCGGCTACCTCGCGTGGAGCACGCGCTGTGGTCAACCGCTATCAACCCTCTGCCTGTATTATCGGCGAGCCGAGTAGTAGTCAGGCGGTGACGATCGGCTATAAAGGACGCCTGCTGGTTGATGGTTGCGTGACCATTCCTCTAAGCCATACCGCCGGTCCGGCCCAGAGCAGTAATGAGGTTGCCGTCTCGTTCTGGGAACGCGTACGAAGCTCTGCTGCTGAATGGAATCAGCAGCACGCGGGTACTTCGACCTTCGCCGCCCTGATGCCTTCACTACGCAGTATCAATAGTAGCCAGGACGGCCTGGAAGAACAAACTCACTTTCTCATCGGCTATCGCCTGCCCCCCGACTTCGATATCGCCGAACTGCGTACGCAGCTTCAGCGCTGGGCCCTTGAGGATGATGTTCATCTTCGCTTCTCAGGTGAGGAAGTTGCTTATCAATCGACGCGCACAACGCCTCTGGCCAGAGCTTTTATCTCAGCAATACGCGCGACGGGCTCTCAGCCCACTTTTAAGCATAAAACGGGAACGTCGGATATGAACGTTGTCGCGCCAACCTGGGGCCAGAATATTGTGGCATATGGACCCGGCGACTCACGCCTCGATCACACACCGCAAGAGCATATACAGGTCGCCGAGTATGCTCACGCTATTGACGTGCTCGAACTGGTGCTGCACGATATCGCAGCTCAAAGGGAAACCGCTTTATGAGATCGCTTGCTATTCTCGATACGACGCTGCGCGAGGGAGAGCAATTTATTAAAACGTTCTTCTCTTTGGAACAGCGCATAATGATTGCACGCCTGCTCGATGCTCTGGGTGTTCCCTTCATTGAGCTTCCCTCGCCCGTATCATCACCTGATACTCGCGATGTTATTCAGGAGCTCTGTCAGTTGAATCTACGCGCGCACATTGTCACCCATGTGCGTTGTGTAGAGGCTGATGTCCAGGCCGCTCTCGCTACAGATGTCTATGGCCTCAACCTTTTCTACGGGACGTCCAATGAGCTTCGTTCCTATAGTCATGGAAAGGCGATCGACCAGATTCGCAATGATGCCGTCCCTTTAATCAAGCATATTCGAGACGTCGGCCGCTATGTACGTTTCTCGGCTGAGGATGCATTTCGTAGCGATCTGGTTGATCTGTTGACGGTCTTTGATGCGGTCGTGGATGCCGGTGTGCAGCGCATTGGTCTGCCGGACACTGTTGGCATTGCAACACCTCGTCAGGTTGAGAGACTGGTTCGCCTGCTGGCCGATCGCTATCCAGGAGTGGGCTTAGAGTTTCATGGCCATAATGATACCGGCTGTGCAATTGCAAATACGATTGCGGCCTTTGAGGGTGGCGCGGATTGCCTGGACGTGACGGTGCTCGGCATCGGTGAGCGCAATGGAATCGCGTCGATCAGCGGCATTATCGCACAGCTCTATATGCACTATCCCGAACTGCTGGCGGCGTATGATCTGACACAGCTTGTTGCTCTCGACCAATATGTAGCAAATAGCCTCAACATTGATATTCCATATAATATGCCAATCACCGCCCCCAGCGCTTTTACGCACCGAGCGGGTATTCATACAAAAGCTGTGCTACGTAATCCACGGGCTTATGAAATACTCGATCCTAATGATTTTGGTGTGGTGCGTTCTGTGGATGTAGGTTCTCGCCTGACCGGTCGCTACGCGGTTGGTCATCGTGCGGTCTCGCTTGGCTTACAGCTTACCTCTGACGAGGTTGTGCAATTGACGCAGGCCATTAAAGAACGAGCCGAGAGTGGTTCAATGAATGAGGAAGAGGTTAATGTGTTTATCCATTCCTGGTATCAGGAGAAAGAGAGTCTTGTATGGGAACGCTAGCAGAAGAGATCTTTAGTTATAAATTAGGTCGCCCCGTTCACGCGGGCGAGACAATTGTGGTTGAGGTCGATCATGTGATGAGCCATGATACGACGACACCTCTAGCGATTCAGGCGTTCCGCAAACTAGCCCGACAGAATAGCGGCCGCGTCTTTGACGCCAAACGCTCGCACCTTGTCTTCGATCATATTGTGCCTGCCGCCTCGATTGCTTCGGCCACCTTACAACGTGAAGTGCGTACATTTGCTGGGGAGCAGAACATCCCCATCATGCAGGAGGGCATCTGCCATCAGGTGATGCCGGAGAAAGGCTTTGTAACTCCTGGTAGCGTGATCGTGGGCGCTGATAGTCACTCCTGTACCTATGGAGCCTTTGGAGCCTTTGGCACTGGTATGGGCTCAACCGATATCGGCGTTGCCTATGCGACGGGGCGGACCTGGTTCCGTGTGCCTGAGACGATCAATGTGCGCTTGACTGGCGAGCTTCCTCGTGGTGTCTATGCAAAAGATGTTTCGCTCGAAGTGGTTCGCCAGATTGGTGTAGATGGCGCTAACTATCGCGCCCTTGAATACACTGGCGACCTGATCGAGCGCTTCTCGATTAGCGAACGCATGACGTTCTGTAGCATGGCTATTGAAATGGGCGCAAAGGCTGGTTTGATCGCTGCCGACGAGACGACGCGCGAATGGCTGCGTGGCCGCACCGATCGTGAGTATCCGATGTTGAAAGCTCAGAATCCTCACTATGAACGCGTGCTTGAAATTGACGTTTCGGCCCTGACACCACAGGTTGCCTGTCCCCCAGATGTGAATATAGTGCATCCAGCCAGCGAGCTTGAGGAGATTCAGATCGATCAGATCTTCCTGGGCACCTGTACCAATGGACGCCTGGACGACCTGGAGATTGCAGCTGATATTCTGCGCGGCAAGACGATTAGCCCGAATATTCGTATGGTGGTCGTCCCCGCCTCGCGCGAGATCTATCTAGAGGCGATGCATCGTGGCTATCTAGAAGTCTTCTCTCTCGCCGGTGCGTCGGTTGGCACGCCCGGCTGTGGACCCTGCATTGGTCGCCACTTCGGTGTGCTGGCTCCGGGCGAGCGCGCATTAACGACCATGAACCGCAATTTTACTGGTCGTATGGGCGATCCAACCGCCGAGATCTATCTGGCAAGCCCCGCAACCGTCGCTGTCAGCGCTCTAACCGGTCACATCACCGATCCCAGAGCTGCCCTGCTAGAGCTGACAGAACAACTCGCGTAGCGACAATCCCTTGTGGTTGTCGTGGGTGGCAGATGGAAAATGAGTACTCGTTCACCGACGACAGGGGCAAGCGGCTGTCGCCACGCGAGAAAATCGAATATATAGGACAAAATAGAAAATAGATGGCGAAAGGATAAGACGATCATGGGCCGTGTTTGGAAATTTGGTGATAACGTTAATACTGATGTGATTATTCCTGGTCGCTATAATGTGACGACTGATCGAGCTCAACTGGCGAAATACTGCTTTTATGAAGCCTATCCGGAGTTCTCATTACAGGTGCAGCCGGGCGATATCTTGATTGCTGGCCACAACTTCGGCTGTGGCTCTTCTCGTGAGCATGCGCCGGCAGCGATTCTGGCGAATAACGTTAAAGTAGTGATTGCCCGCAGCTTTGCCCGTATCTTCTATCGCAACGCGGTGAATATTGGCCTGCCCGTGTTGATCAGTGAAGAGGCGTCGCTGAGCGCGGAAGATGGTCACGAGCTGAATGTCAATCTGGAGACTGGAGAGATTCATAACCTGACCACTGGCCAGACTTTCCAGTCGGAGCCGCTCGATCCATTTGTAGCCCGCATTGTTGCCGCAGGAGGCATCATCAATTATATTGAAGAGGTAGGAACATTGCAATGAGTAGGCGAGAGTTTCAGTCTCCTCCTCGTGTCTGCGTCATCCCCGGGGATGATGCAGCCCCGGAGGTTGTGCGCCCAACGGTAGAGATCTTGCGCTCGCTCGCCCCCGACATCCGCTTCATCGAGGCGGTTTGCGGGCGCGAAGCGGAGGCGCAGTACAGCGTGGCTTTTCCGTCTGAGACGCGAGAGGCCATCGACGCCGCCGATTGTACACTCTTCGGAGCCAGCGGTGGCCCTAGCCGGCCGATCCTCTGGTATCTACGCTGGAACAAAGAGACGTATGTGAATGTCCGCCCGGTCCGCTGGTATCCGGGCTATAATAGTCCAATGCTGCACCCTGAGCGCATCGACTATGTCATTGCGCGCGATAACCTGGAGGGCATGTATCCACCGCGTGAGGGCAATATTGCTGAGCTGGCTACGCTGACCAGCAGTATCTCCTGGTGGCAGTCTCCTCCGGTCAATACTATCGGAGCATACTCGATTAAGATCAGTACTGACATGCAGATGCAGCGTCTGGCGAACTATGCTTGCGAACTGGTGCTGGAGCGGCAAGCGGCAGGCTATCCAGGGCGTGTGACTCTAGGGGCGAAATATTCGATTCAGCCGCGCACAGATGGCCGTTTTCGGACGATCGTAAAAGAGGCTGTAGGCGCGCACCCTGGCCTACAGTATCAGGAATTTCTCATCGACGATATGGCTCGTCGCCTCGTTGCCGCGCCCGAATCTCTGGATGTGGTTGTTCTAGGCAATGAGCATGGTGACATTCTGGCCGATGTATCAAGTGGCACAATTGGGGGACTTGGACTCTCGCCCAGCGCTTGCTACGGCGAACACTACGCCTACTTTGAGCCCGTGCATGGTTCAGCCCCTGATTTAGTCGGGAAGGGCATAATTAACCCCACTGCAATGTTATTAAGTGGAGGAATGCTACTTCATTATCTTGGCTATTCTGAACAGGCGCGTGCGCTAGAGTCTGCTGTGGAACAGACGTATCGTGCGGGTAGTGTGCTTCCCGTTGATCAAGGTGGTAATGCAACAACTACTGAGTTTGTAGAGGCAGTCAAGAAGCATTTGTCATAGTCTGGCAGCCAGAGTACTGCACCTCTTAATAAAAAAGATGCAAATCGAGAGCCCGCCGCTTTAGCGAGCGAATCCGCGCTTTAGCACGGCATAGTTGACTATCCTAAATTTTGCTATTTCTGCGTCTGGTAATGGCTTTTATGGGATGGGAAGGTGTACGTGTAAAAAGAGAAGAGGTGCTCTAATATCTAATAGTACGCCGTGCTAAAGCGCGGATTCGCTCGCTAAAGCGGCGGGCTCTAGGAAAACGTTGCTTGAGGTGCTTTGTTATAATAGAAGAGTAACTACTACGACAACCACAAGAAATCCTCAGTCTAATCTAGAATCAGGAATGATCAATAGCACTCTTGCCTTATATAAGAAGACTATTAGAGCTTAAGCTGGTACAATAGACATTCGAATAAATAAATACTGATGCATACTACTCACTGAGAGCAATTATTGGAGATATAGAGTACATGAAAGCTGACTGGGTAACAAAAATAGCTGACCGTGTCGAGGCGAATGTGCGGCAGCGTAAGGGTGAGCATGGGACGATTGTCTGTGCTTCGGGCATCAGTCCATCTGGCCCTATTCATTTGGGGAATCTGCGTGAGGTGATGACGGTCCACCTTGTGGCGGAAGAGCTGCGAGAGCGCGGCTGGCAGGTGGATCATCTTCATTCCTGGGACGATTTTGATCGATTGCGGAAAGTTCCGGCCGGAGTGTCAGCGGACTACGAGAAATATATTGGGACGCCGATCTCTGATGTGCCCGATCCACTGGGCGAGTTTGATTCGTATGCGACCCGTTTTATCACCGATTTTAGCGAGGGCCTGGACCGTCTTGGCATTCATCCGCGCTATATTCGCCAATCGGTTGCCTATCGTCGTGGCGACTACGTTGAGCAGATCAAGCAGGCGATGCACGAGCGAAAGCAGATCTTCGATATTCTGTCAGAGTATCAGACCCTACAAAGCAAAGAATCGCTTGAAGAGCGCCGCGATGCGTACTATCCATTCAAGGTCTATTGCGAGCATTGCCACAAGGATACGACGCGTATTACCGTTTATGAAGAGGCGACCGCACGTATCTCCTACGTTTGTGAGTCCTGCGATCACGAAGGCTCTTTTAGCCTGAACGATAAGGTGGAGGGTAAGCTGGTCTGGAAGGTCGATTGGCCTATGCGCTGGAGCTTTGAGCAGGTGGACTTCGAGCCGGGTGGCGAGGATCATTCCTCTCCTGGCAGTAGCTATACCGTTGGGCAGAAGATTGTCAAAGACATCTACAATTCGGTTGCACCATACTTTGTTGGCTACGCCTTTGTGGGCATGGGTGGCCGCTCGAAGATCTCTAGCTCTGTTGGCACGACGGCGACGGTAACCTCGGCGCTTGATATCGTAGAGCCTGCTGTTCTGCGCTGGCTGTATGTTCGGCGTGCCAACAATCAGGCGTTCGATATCGATTATGGTCAGGGCCTGCTGCGTGTCTATGATGAGTGGGACGCATTGATCCGCCAGGTGCAGAAGGGTACGGTGAGCGAGGTCAACAAACGCATCTTTGAGCGGGCTACGCGTACAGTGGGCGAAGAGATCGCATACACGCGCCAGCCGGTTCCATTCAGTGTGCTGACCTCAATTCTGGACGTCACGCAGGCGAACGAGGAGCAGGTGCTGCGTATTGTCTCGCAAACCCTGCCCGCCGTCGAGAATCTAGAGTCCTTGCGCGCAACACTGGAGCCGCGCTTTACCTGTGCCCTTAACTGGGTGACAAACTACCTGCCGGACGACGAGCGTACGCATATTCGTACCTTCTTTGATCAAGAGGCGTATAGAGGCTTTTCGGCGATGGACCGTGCCAGCGTTCGTCTGCTTGCCTCGCACCTGGACAATTCCTGGAACCTCGCTGCCTTGACCGATCTGATGTATAGCGTACCAAAGATTGTGCGTCGCTTGCCTGCTGATACTCCTCCCAATGATGAGTTGAAGCAAGCCCAACGCTCTTTCTTTATCGCGCTCTACACTCTGATCTGCGGCAGTGATACCGGCCCTCGTATCCCCACCTTGCTGCTCTCAATCGGCAAAGAACGTGCAAAGCAACTGCTCACTCCTCCTGCCGACGAGGAAAGCACGGCAGAGGAATACGAGATGGTGATGCGTTAGTATCGAGCCATTCAGATATCAGGGCGCATCAAAGATGGTCACCGTGATAACGCCACCAGTAGTTTGTCCTATGCTAGCACTTGCTGGAACAATGAAATAACCTAGTGTAACGATGCTAAACGAACCAATGCCGGTAGCAAAAGGAGCATCGACCAGCGTAATAGGTTCCGTCACCAAATCTTGCCCAAGAGGTGCAATAGAGATTGAACTCGTCGACGAGCAAGTTGAGTTAGGAGCACAGGTAATAACTATTGGCTTGATTGCATCAAGGAACAGGTCAGATGTTGGACCATTAGTACCAAATTGAAGGGCCGTACTGCTCTCAGTTAGCCTCCAACCTGCACCTGAACCTCGATTATCAAAAACATCCGTTTCAAAGCTGAAAGAGATAGTCTGATTTCGGTCCTTGATGCTGATAGCAGAATTGCCACCATTCACGATAGGACTATTTATGACCCCCGACAATGTTTTAGGGACACGTGTAGGGGTGGGAGTAGGGGTGGGAGTGGCAGCAAGCGCATGTAGTGTACATACCTGGACCCGGTCGATTGCACAACCCGACTGACTAGCGGGAGTAAACCCGCTAGTCGAACGATGGCCGTGCCTGTACAAGGTGATGTTCATTGGATTAGCTACTGCTGTAAGCAGAGAACCGATAAGATATAGCATCATGACTTCAACGGTGAGAATAAGGACAATCAGTACTTTAACCATGATCTTCCATTTTAGCCTCATATACATGATCTAAACTTCCAGCTCACTTGATCGATTCTGCTTCTATATACCCTTGTATCAGGTTAAAGGGAAGTGGCCTCTCAATAATGGTTCTATCGCATATTCTGTCTTTTTGTCAATTTAATGCCAACTGGTTCACCAACAGGCTTATCGGTAGATTCAGAGTAGGCAAAAGGCTGTTTCTTCTCGCTCTGCTTGCCTCTGGATCGTAAGCGAGCGAGCATAATGAAGAGTTTGTAGAGCCAGGAACCCAGTGCACATATGATGAGAAGCAAGACACCTCCTCCAACGACCAACTGCCAGGGTGATAGTAGGCTTAAGAAGCTCTGAGAGTCTCCGAGAGAGACGAGTGTAGAAACGGTGTTTGTAAGAGTCTTCTTCGATGTCGTGATAGTGAACATCGCCATATAGTGCAAGTGCTGATTATGACCATAGGTTAAATTCAGGGCCGCTTTATACTGTCCAATGGAGAGTGCATGACGCTGAATATAGACAGGGTCATTGATGGACGTTTGTGGCAAGAATGTATCGAGTTGCAGTGCCTGATTTTGCAAGAGGTGTCCATTGGAATCAAAAATTTGCAAATTACCAGAAGATTTGACCATCATATTCCCAGTATTACTTAGCCTAAGTTGTAATCGTTGGTAAATACCTGCACTATCAGGATGTATACCTGTCACGACCAATTTTTCGATAGGCGTAGCCGGCAGATTAACCTGTACTGCAATGATTCTGAGCTGTTGCAGTTTAATAGGAACATTTTTAGATGTAAAAGTTTGTACTGCTGTATTCTCAGCAACAATACCGCCAACATGCTGACCAGCACGGACATCCCTGGGAACAGTAAGCTAAAATGGGACAATTTGACTCTGACCAGGAGAGAGCGTCAACTGGTGAAGACTCAGTAGAATCCAGGCTCCAACATCAGTTCGGGCATCGGCACGAGTATGAAAAGCGGTACCTCCCGTCGCAGCAGTGAACGCATCTACTGGATAGAGATTGATTGTACCTCTTTTTGAGCCGATATTGGTCACACGTATGCTATTCTGCTGGTGTGTAGCTGGTTGCGCATTCATCACAAAATACGATGTAGTTACCGGGTTATTGGGATCAGAGAAGACCGGATTTATTTCGAAGGTCGCCTGACCACCTGTAGCGTGTACAACCGAAGCACTTAATGCTTCTACTAGTAATACAGCCATAATCAACACAACCACATTTTCACGTAAGAAAGCCCTACGACCCAGGAAAAAATACAAGTCTCTCATAACTGCTACCTTTTTAAAATCTTATAACCATTATAGAGGTACACAACTTCTCCCTTACCAATACCTGCTACAGTGCCAGATAAGTATCTAGTGCGCAAGAAAGAAAAGGGAGAACTATTTTCACCGCTCTCCCTTTCCGGCTCGCACAAGCGTGTGCGATTTATACTTCCTTGCGTATTAGGGAGCCGTGTCAACGGTCACTGCGATCGCCCCGTCGGTAGCAGCTCCGGCACCTGCGCTAGCAGGTACAGTGAAATTACCCAGGGTCGCAATATTAAAGGAGCCACGACCGCCGCCAACGGGTGCGCTAACGAGCGTAATAGGTGCAGTCACCAGATCAGCTCCAGTCGCTCCAGTGGTGATTACACCGGGTATACAGGAGGCATTGGCGGCACAGTGAACTGATATATGAACGATAACATATAATTGGTTCTACTTTCAAGTTATAAATGTCACTCTTTGTAGTCATAGAAGCAGAGCTTCTAAGTTTGTATCAAGAAATAGCAGAGTGTTTATTCACTTTGCTACAGTTTTATAACACTCTCTTCATATAATTTTCATACTTTTCTGGCATACTATGCTTATCAAGTAGGTAAAGAGAGAGTTTGAAGCGGCGTTAGAAGGCGTTGCGAGAAAGAGAGAAGCTAGTATGAGTTCTCAGATGCCCCCACAAAACGAATTTTTTATCTATGTTCCATCATTACAAAAAGATGAACTTCATGCTCACGCTTCAGATGGAGATGAGAAGAGTAGTTTGCATATTGAGACCGCGGATGTGCCGGCTGGGTTGCGCGCCTGGGCGAAAGTCTCACTCGCCGGAAAAGTTTGTGTGTATGTGAGCTTGACTCAGACGCACGAGGAAGCCGCCTGTTCGAATTAGTGCTTTTATCTGTTTCTCAACAGTTTACGTAGGAATAGCCGTTTCCCTTCCATTACAGTAGAAGGGAAACGGCTATTCCTATGTAAATGGGTCCTATGCAACCTATCTCATAGATCTTTTTACCTTCTATTAGCGTGCTATGATTATAAACGGAAGAGAGAAATGAATAAGATCGTATAGATCTTGTTAGTAGCTAGCTATATCTGCGCTCTAAAAATTTGTTCTTGTCGCACTTTCCCGCCTGATGAGTTATTGTGCTGAGGACAAATTTTCGGTAGCCAGGTCGGGAATATGAGGTAGTATATGAGTAGAATTTTTGTGAAAAAGGAGCGCGTAATCAATGCAGCTCCTGAGAATGTCTATGCTGTATTGTCAGACTATAAAAGTCGGCGTCCGCAGATGCTGACTCCCAACTTTCTTAACTACAGAGTTGAGAAGGGCGGCAAGGGAGATGGGACGGTTATTAGCTATCGCTTGCGTGCAGCTAATCGGGAGCGTGCATATGAGATGCGTGTGAATGAGCCTGTGAAGGGTGAGGTGATTACTGAGAGCGATAGTGGTTCTTCTCTGGTGACGACCTGGGCTCTGTCTCCACTGAATAATGGTCAACAGACAAAGGTTCGCGTGAGTAGCGAGTGGGAGGGTGGCACAGGTGTCCGTGGCTTCTTCGAGCGTACATTCGCCCCGCTCGGCCTGCGCGGCATTTATGGCAATATGCTTGATTCGTTACTGACGCTAACGGGAGCAAGTGCGACGAGTGTCACGGCCGTGCAGGGCGAGGAGGGTTCTCCCGCCTCGAACGCTGCGGTGTCCCTGCTGATCTTTGGTATTGTGATTGGCGTTGCTTATGGGATTAGCCTGCTTCGCAAAAATCAACGGTAGTACGTCTTAAACTAGATGTAAAGTAACTGGTCGTGAAATGCATTTGCCCGACTGAGAAATGTAATTCAGACATCAAGGACGCGAAATTTCACGACCAGTTACTTACTCTATTTTCTACTCGGTTACTGCGCCCTGTGAGGCGGAGGTGACGAGTTTTGTGTATTTGTGGAGCACGCCTTTTGTATAGCGCAGCTCAGGCGCTTTCCACGAACGTAGGCGCTCAGCGATCTCGTCGTCGCTGAGATCAACTGAGAGCTCGTTGTTTTCCGCATTGATGGTAATCATATCGCCGTTCTGAATGGTGGCGATGGGTCCGCCAACCTGTGCTTCGGGCGCTATATGTCCCACGACCATGCCGTGAGTGCCGCCGGAGAAGCGACCATCGGTAATCAGGCCGACCGTCTCTCCATAGCCTTGCCCCACTAGCGCCGCAGTAACAGCCAGCATCTCGCGCATACCCGGACCTCCCTTTGGTCCCTCGTAGCGGATGACGACGACATCACCGTGCGTGATCTGATGATTCATGATAGCGTCAAAGGTCTCTTCCTCTGAGTTATAGACCTTAGCGGGGCCATGATGCGTCGTGTTTTTGAGTCCGGCGATCTTACAGACCGCACCCTCTGGCGCGAGGTTGCCCTTGAGGATCACCAATGGGCCACTGGGATGTAAAGGCTTATCGATCGGCATAACGATCTTCTGCCCGCTTGCCAGATCGGGAAACTCCTCTAGATTCTCGCTCAGGGTTTTCCCGGTCACTGTAAGCGTGTCCCCATTCAAGAGCCCCTCTTTGAGCAGGAGCTTCATAACGGCTGGCACGCCACCCACGCGGTCGAGATCGACCATAGCGTATTTGCCCCCCGGCTTAAGATCGGCCAGGTGCGGCACTTTTTCGCCGATGCGGGTGAAGTCGTCGATGGTCAGGGGTACATCGATCTGGCGGGCGATGGCGATCAGGTGCAGAACGACATTGGTCGAGCCACCCAGGGCCATTGCCACCGTGATCGCGTTCTCAAATGCCGCTTTGGTCAAAATATGCTGTGGCATAATCTGCTTCTCGATCAGATGGACCAGGGCCTGACCTGCCCTATAGCAGTCTTCGGCCTTACGAGAGGATACGGCGGGCATCGACGAGCTGCCGGTCAGGCTCATTCCCAGCGCCTCGATTGATGATGCCATTGTATTCGCGGTATACATTCCACCACATGAGCCCGCTCCAGGAATCGCGCTCCGCTCCACCTCGCGCAGTTGTGCCTCATCAATTTTGCCCGCGCTATACTGCCCCACCGCCTCGAAGACGCTCACAATATCAACGTCCTGTCCACGGCAGACGCCGGGGAGAATTGTGCCGCCATACACAAAGATGCTGGGCGCATCGATTCGCGCCAGAGCCATCAAACAGCCGGGCATATTCTTATCGCAGCCGCCGATTGCCACAACGCCATCGAAGCGCTGGGCGTTGGCAACAAGCTCGATCGAATCTGCAATGACCTCGCGGCTGGGCAACGAGAACTTCATTCCCTCGGTGCCCATTGAAATACCATCGCTGACCGTAACCGTGCCAAAGATCTGCGGCACGCCACCCGCGACGCGCACACCCTCGCGAACCTTCTCGGCTAGCCGGTTGATATGCGAATTGCATGGTGTAATCTCAGCCCATGTGCTGGCAATGCCGACAAGTGGCTTATCGAAATCCTCATCGGTCAAGCCGACGGCTCGTAACATTGCGCGATTTGGTGCACGCACAGTGCCTTCGGTGATCATCTTGCTACGATTGTTATACTTCTGTATAACTTCATTCTGTTCGGACATAGAGCAGCGCGTTCCTTTCTGCCATAAGCAGTGAATGCTACCTCAAAATAACGAGTATGGTAAGAACTGTCCGACCATTATAGTTCTCAACCCTTACCGTGTCCAGCATAGAGTGTGTAGCCTATCGGGCCAACACATGTGTACTTTGTACGCTATCCCCATTCACTGTCCCGACTTCAACCCGGCCTTTCCTCTCACAACCGTATTGCTCAAGCTGCCAAGTCCATCGATACTGATATGAACTACGTCCCCCGCCTCCAATGTAAAAGGATGTTCAGGCACAAGCGCCGTACCCGTACACAATATAGCTCCATCAGGAAACTCGTCTTCTCGATACAGATAGGTCATCAGCTCATCCAGCTTGCGGTGCAGCTCGCTTGTGTTCGTCTCGCCCTCCCAGAACTTCTGTCCACCCCGTTCAATGCTCATATGTATACTCAATGCATATGGATTAGCAATTTCCCACACCGGTGTAACACCCGGACCCAGAGCGCAACTGCCCGCGTACACCTTCGCCTGAGGCAGATACAGCGGATTCTCTCCCTCGATGCTGCGCGAACTCACATCGTTGGCGACACAATAGCCCACAATCTCTCCATGCGCATTGATCACCACTGCCAGTTCCGGCTCCGGCACATCCCAACTCGAATCAGCGCGTACTGAGATAGTGCCGTTGTGCCCCACCACTCGGCGCGCATTCGCCTTAAAAAACAATTCGGGCCGCTCCGCTTTATACATCTTTGCATAAATGTCCGGCGTCTCGCTCTCCTCCCGCCGCGCCACCTCCGACCGCTCATACGTCACCCCCGCTGCCCACACCTCCGTCTCTCCATCAATTGGAGCCAGCGCTATCTCAACCTCGCTGTCAGATCCACTACCACCATTCCGCCCAGCCTCTTCAACCACCCGCCGAAACTCGCCGCTCGACAAACGTAAGAGATTGGAAAGCGTAGTATTTGCTTGCGAGAAGTGCCCAATCAAACGATTTCCATCAGCGAGACCGAGCATACGCTCATTACTGGTTGATCTGTAAAGGATAAGTTGCATAGCTCTACTCCTTGTTAGTTCAAAACATTCATTTAGAACAATGTCGAAAGTATAGCAGTATTGACGTGCTAAGTCCTTGCATTTGTTGTTCTCATACGGCTTCGATTATAAAGCTTAACATATTTTGATCGCTGCGTGATACTTTGCTTAAGCAAGCCGCCCTTGATGATCTTGTACTTCGATGCATCGTCTCAATCTTCAAATATGCTCCTTACCACTATGGAGAATGCTCTACATTAAAAAGATAAAATTTCGCTAAAGAAATTTTTTGGGATAAGAAGTATTGAATATCTTCGTTCAATCGACTATGCTTTCAATATTGGAAATTGGAGATGAAATTTCGTAGTTCTAGATAGACGGAAATTTGTTGAAGAGAAGAAGGCTGCAAGGAGAGCAGAATGAATGTCCAATGTCCGCATTGTAGCAGAGTGGTTCGAAGCACCACTATAATCTGTTACAGTTGTCAGGGGCCAGTTGCAGAATACTACGAATACTACGAGATCTATAACTGTCCGCCGCCTAGAAACTATAGCTACCGACAGATTCCCTATAATCAGCCCTATTATGATAATCGGCCGTATTATGGTAACAGATTGGGCTATCATCAGCCAGCCTATCCTGCGAGGAGAAATAATCCTGGTTGCCCCGTTCTTTTCATTATCGCCGTCCTCGTAGTTGGCTTCCTGACTACCAATCAGCACTCTGGTTATTCAAGCTCAAGCTCTTCAGATTCAATCGATGCAGCAAGCAAAACCTTGCAGGCCTATTATAACCATATCAATGCTCATGAGTATCAAGCAGCCTATGACTTATGGTATGTCAATGGTCAGCGATCTCAAACGTACACAGAATTTGTGGCTGGATACGCTCAGACTCTACACGATGATCTTACGATCCAGGATGCAAAAGAGCTCAATGATGGCAGTGTGCAACTGAATGTGACTCTCGTAGCTCGGGGTCCAACAAACTCGGCGACATATCAGGGATACTACAATGTAGGTCAGCGCGATGGTGAATGGAAACTCATACAAGGACAATTGTCGTAATGATAAGGGGCTATTTAGCCCCTTATCATTGTTAATGTGTAAAAAATGAACTTATGCGGCTATTACTTGACGGACATCCTTATAGCTCCATCTAGTCTCACGACTTCGCCGTTCAACATCTCGTTCTCCATAATGTGTTTTGCCAGGGCTGCATACTCTTCTGGTCTGCCAAGTCGAGGTGGGAAGGGGACCTGTTGCTCTAAGGCATGGCGTGCGGCCTCCGGCAACGTTCCCAGCAGTGGCGTCTCAAAAATTCCTGGTGCGATGGTCATGACGCGAATGCCGTAGCGTGCCAGCTCGCGTGCAATTGGCAGAGTCATGCCTACAATACCGCCCTTCGACGCTGAATACGCGGCCTGCCCAATCTGCCCATCGAAAGCTGCGATCGAGGCTGTATTGATAATCACTCCGCGCTCGCCACCCTCGTTCGGCGTATTCTCAATCATCGCCGCCGTCGCCAGCCGAATAACATTGAACGTCCCGATCAGATTAACATTGATAACCCTCGTAAAGGCTTCCAGTTTGAGTGGCCCGTCGCGACCGATGACTTTGCCTGCCGCCCCAATGCCTGCACAGTTGATAACGCTATGTAAGCCACCGAAGCGCTCCAATACACCCTTCACAGAGTTCTGTACAGAAGCCTCCTCAGCCACATTCGTCTCTAGAAAGAGGGCTCCATTCCCTAGCTCCTTCGCCAGTGCGTTGCCAATCTCGCCATTCAGATCTGCAATGGCAACGTTCGCCCCCGATTGGATCAGGAGCCGCGCACACGCTGCGCCAAGTCCCGATGCGCCGCCCGTCACAAAAATAGTCTTGTCCTGTAGTTGCATATCTTTTCCCTTTCTGCCTTGCTCTCCGCATCTTTGCGGCCTTCTCGAACACTGCTGATGCACCCTGTATTGAGTGTCTCATTGCTGTGTTGTCGTTCTAAATAATATCTAGCATAGCACATCGCTACATAATGAAGAGACTTGTTCAGGAAAGAAAACCTTGTAGCGTCTTTTTGAAAGTGTTAGACTCTGGATACTAGTAATTGCAAATAATTCAAAGGATTAATAGATAGTGGTGACGAAACAGGAACGTATGGAACTGCTTGAGGGGCAGGTGAGGCGGGCGCAGCGGCATATTGATCGCTTGACGCCGCGCAGCAATAGTTTTTCGTGGGCCCGTGTGGCGGTCTTCTTTGGAGGGCTAGTACTCAGCGTTATTCTACTTATTGTGTTTGCCTGGTGGGTTGCGTTGCCAGTCTTTGTGCTGGCTCTGGTGATCTTTGGGATTCTGGCTCATTTTCATGGTCAGATTGATCGCAGCATTGCGCGGCATACGCGTTGGATATACATCAAGTCAGCCCATATTGCGCGTATGAAGCTGGACTGGGAGCATATTCCAGATGCGTACTCACCTGGTTTGCAGGAGGGGCATCCCTTTGAGTACGATCTGGATATCACTGGCTCCCGCTCGGTTCATCGCTTGTTGAACACAGCTATTTCGCGCGAGGGAACGCTGCGGCTGCGCAATTGGCTGCTGGCTACAACTCCCGATTTTGAGACGATTCAGACCCGTCAGACGCTTGTGCGGGAGTTGATGCCTATGACGCGTTTCCGCGATCGGTTAATTCTCAATTCGGTTGTTGCCGCTGGCCGCTCGGCTGAGGAATTGGAGGGGAAGCGATTGCTGAACTGGTTGCAGAGGCAGGATCGCTCGGCCTCGCTGCGTCCGCTCTTTCTGTTCTCGGCTGCGTTCAACGTGCTGACTGTTGTGCTTCTGCTCCTCTCCTTTGTGATTCCGTCGATGCCGCAACTCTGGTACTATTCGCTAGTGATCTCGCTGCTCTTTTTCTTTTCGACTGCCGAGAGGCGTGGAGATATGTTTGAGGACGCGACCTACCTGCGCTACGGCTTCGCAACCTTGAGCTTGATCTTTTCCTACCTGGAGCGATATCCCTATGGCTCTTCTGCACAGGTGAAGACGCTGTGCGCTCCATTTTTTCAGGATCGTTCATCTGGCCCCTCAGCCCTTTTAAAGGGGACGGCGCGCATTGCTTCGCTGGCAACGCTGAAGAACAACGGTCTGCTCTGGCTGCTGGTCAATGCTCTGGTACCGTGGGATTTTTACTGCGCCTATCGCTTGAGCCAATATAAAGCGCAACTCGCGGATCGGCTGCCTACCTGGCTGGATACCTGGTTCGAGCTTGAGGCGCTCTGCTCGCTGGCCTCTTTCGCCTACCTCAATCCTGAATATATTCTGCCTGAGATTGCTGCGCCTATTGAAGAGGCAGACGTACAGCGCGAGCAGAATGTGCTCTTCTCCGGTCGTGCCCTGGGACATCCGCTTATTCCGGTTGAGAAGAAAGTTACCAATGATTTTGCTATGAATGAGTTGGGTGAGGTAGTGATTATCACAGGCTCAAACATGGCTGGCAAAAGTACGTTTTTGCGCACGCTGGGAGTGAATCTCTGTCTGGCTTATGCTGGCGGACCTGTGAACGCGACCAACTTTTCCTCTCGTCTCTTCAGGCTCTATACTTGCATTCGTGTGACCGACTCAGTAACTGATGGCTATTCCTACTTTTATGCCGAGGTCAAACGCTTACGGGGGCTTTTAGATGATCTAGACTTGCCCAATCAGCCGCCCCTTTTCTTCTTGATTGATGAGATTTTTAAAGGGACAAACAATCGCGAACGCTTGATTGGGAGCCGCTCTTTTGTGCGTGCACTCGTCGGTCATAATTGTGTTGGGGCGATCTCGACGCATGACCTGGAATTGGTAAATCTGGCTGATACGCTACCACAGGTCAGGAATTATCACTTCCGCGAGGATGTTATCGATGGACGGATGGTCTTTGATTATGTTCTGCGCTCTGGCCCTAGCCCGACCACGAATGCATTAAAGATCATGGCGATGGAAGGTTTGCCAATAGACGAGTAGGAAAGAAATATAATGGATCATAACGATCACGTACGCCTCTTACACAAAGGAATCGCGGAAACGGGAGGCGTGTGGGCCGACCTGGGATCAGGTTCGGGTGCGTTTACGCTGGCCCTGGCCGATCTACTCGGTCCGTCCGCACACATCTATTCTGTCGATAAAGATCAAAGGGCGCTCAATCTACAAGAGCGCGAAATGCGTTCACGCTTTCCGCAGATTTCTATTCAGTACATTCAAGCCGATTTCATGCGTCTACTAGATCTTCCTCTCCTTGATGGAGTCGTCATGGCCAATTCTCTGCATTTTATACGCAATAAGGATGCTCTTCTTCAGCAGATACATGGATATCTTCGGCCTGATGGGGGGCGTCTGCTCCTGGTGGAGTATAACACGGATAGAAGCAACACGTGGGTGCCATATCCACTCTCGTTTACAACATGGCAGGCGTTGGCCGAGCGTCATCGCTTCGCCCGTACAACTCTGCTGGAGGATCGGCCCAGCCGTCACCTCGGTTCCATCTATTCTGCTCTGAGCTTTGCTAGTTAAGCATCGCTAATGTCTCACGAATGGTTTTAAGATGAGTGCGTATCTCGTAGCGATCTTCGGCTTTAGGCGCTAATTCCAGGTAGGTTTTGAGGTCGTGCAGAGCGCGTCCGTAGTGCTTGAGTTGAAGGTGCATCAAGCCTCGGTCGCGCCGTTCGGTTGCTGTCTGTGGGAGCAGCAGGATGATGAGATCACAGATAGCCAGCGCATGCTCGTAATCTTCTTTATCCATGTAGATGTGCTTAAGATTGTTGAGCATGCGGATGAGCATATGTCTGTGTGTGATGGGCTCGAACCATTGCGGATGGAGCCGTATTCTGTGCCGCGCAATTTTGCGTAGATGCTCTTCGCATTCTTGTTCAGTGAGCAAGGTGCCACCCGCGAAGGGATCAATATAGACGACGCTCTGATCCCATTGGTGGCGAACCATAAAGTGATAGGGGAAGCCGATGCCATCTATCTGGATGCCCACGCGCTTGCCGACCTCTATGTAGAGGAGCGAGAGGGTGATAGGGATGCCGGTATGTAGTTCTAGAACTTTGTTAAGAAAGCTATTGTCGGGATTATAGTAGTCGTCCTGATTGCCACGAAATCCTTCATCCTCAAAAAGAACTTTGTTGAGTGCGTTGATAACAACAAGTGGTTTGATATCTTCTGGCAGTTGAAGAGAGAGATCTGGCCCTGGAAGAGCGAGCAGTGTCCTGACCCGGCGTGCTAGCTCGTCGAGGTGAGTGAGTGATTGCGTCTGGTTCAGGTCGGAATACTCGATGCTTGCAATGAGCAGGGCCGCTTGCGCTAAATCGATCTTACTATCCTCCTGAGAGGTAAGAGACTCAAACGCCTGAACTATACGCTTCTGATCTGTTTCTCTTGAATACTTATCTGTCATGCTTCTGCTATTTAACCATAAATGCTCTGCGAGTGCAAGGGGCTTTCTAGATTGCCCCTTGCACTCGTGTCGGGCTACGATATAGCTCTAGATCAGGTTCAGGCTAGGTCTATTAAAGTAAATTGGGTTAGAGGACGGCTTTGCGCTGTTCACGTCAGTAATTTGGAGCAAAAGGTTACCGTTCTGACCCAGATAGTTATCTGGATTTATCGTATTCAGGCTATCTGGATAGAGCGAAAACTGGTCCCAGGTCTTGCTCTTCCAATTGTATAGAGAGGCTTGCAGATAACCATAAGCAGATGGAAAGATTTTGCCGTTGATGGCGTGTGGAATGGCGACGGAGAGCATCTGAACATAAGGATTTAATTTACGCGGAAAGTCGAACTCAAACTCGATGTTACCCTTCGATACTGTGTATAGATTAGGAGCTACGAGTGCTACATCGCTGCCTTGCGTGGAGACGACATGTCCAGAGATGTAAGTGTCTGGCAGCCTGAAGGGGGCGGCAAGATGCAGGTGGATGGGCATTTGCAGTAGCGTATCATGATATCCGCCGGGATGTCCTCCATTAATAGTCGTCTCACTGCTACCATCCAGGGGCTGCTCCGGCCAGCCTATTAGCGTAGCTGGCGCGTTTTCAATCAGCAGTGGATCGTTCTCTCGCATCAACGCAGAGTTAGCACGACGCGCATGTGAAGAGATGATAACGCTCTGGTTGTTTATAATGGCACGGGCAGGACATGAACCTTCGCAAGGAATAAACGAGGAGCCAGTGCCACTTAAAACTGAGAGTTGGGCCATATGACGTTGAAGGTCGTTCTGCGGCTGCCCCTGGTTTGCATAGGGAAAGTAGGACGATGGGAGGCCACGACTTCTGGCTATTTGATCTGCGAGCAATGTATCTGGATTTGCTGTATTGTCCTGTAATGGAAGAAAGATCGTACGCTTTTGACCTGCGTCAAGATATCCAACGGCGACAAAGCTGTGCGGCAGCAAGATATACACATCGTTCATCGCCGTTATCAGGTGATTCGTTATCGTCCCGATGAGATTCTCGCCCTGGAGCTTAAGTTGCGCATCCACGCCCCCCTTCACGTTTCGATCCTGCTCGATGACCATAGGGTGATAGGTCCATGTGTCGAGAGCATCGATATTAATGTTCGTTTCAGACGCTCCATAACTAATGGATGCACCTGAGTCCGTATTTGTTCCATATGCATTGAGCGCCATTTGTGGATCAGCCACGGCAAGCACCTGGTTTGTCCCCAGTACATGGACATTGAAGCTACCTTTGTTGGGGACAAAAACGCCCATATATGTTGTTACATGTGCCTCCGAGCCGCTCTCGTTCAACTGCATGACAGAAAGACTGTTATTGGTGAGCGAGGCGCTCTTCTGGTAAAAGGCGATGCCGTACGAGACGAGTGTAAAGATAATCATGCCACTGAGCATAACTCTCCAACTCCATGCGGGATGACGGAGCCGCCTCAGTAGAAGTAGGCGTACAGGACCAAGAAATGCTAGATATCCGAACAGTAAGAAGAGGAATGTGATGGGTGCAAAGGAAAAGTTGGGTTCCAGAGCAGGTAATACTCCACCCCGCGTGAGCAGCCCACCTTGCCCGTTGTTATACTTCTGGGCACCATTGACGATAAGCAGCCGATCTCCGAGTGCGTGTGTGAGAAGCTGCGTCCATAGATTGCTCCTGCCCGCCCACTTATCGAGAGTTGGGCTTGCCGGATCGATGGCGAGATAAGAGATCGTGCCTCGCCCTTGCCGCGCCTGAACAAATAGAGGAATGTCACTATAATCTGATAGGACTGCTAAAGTACTATTTGCTGCTGAATCGTTCTGAACTGTAGCCATACTCGCTGTAACAGAGACAGGAAGCTCGTCTATTTTTGTAGCTGTTGCCTTTGTCTTTGATCCCGATGCGATATTTGAGCTTGAACCTGTGCTAGATAGGGAGTTCTCCTGACGAAATAGATGAGTGTTAGATGGTAGTTCAAAAGAGCCATCAAGTGTTACAGGGCGTATTTCAGTTGGTAGTGGTCCAAGCGTCCGTTGCCAGTCAGCTCCTCCTGTTTCTAGCAGTGCTCCTCCCTGATTCACCCAGGTTCGTAGTGCGCTTATCTGTTCGGGTTCTAAACTACTCGTTGGAAAATTGTCGAGCACGATCACGTCAAAGTTGTTGAGGACCGTGGTACGTGTGGGGAGTGTGCTGGCATTGAGAAAGGTAAAGTCCACTGGTGTCTGTTGCGGCGGCAAGTTTAAGCTTTTCAGGACATCAAATCCCTTTTGCTGATCTGAAAGGATGCCGATGGTAACGGTGCTCGGATCGGGCGGATTGACCATTTTTGTGCGCGCACGCATAATCTGATTATGAGTGTCTATAAGCTCAACTATAATACCTCCTGGTAGAAGTGGATCGACGCTCAAGGGAACATAGATCGTTCTCTGCAAGCTCTTCCCATGTGCGAGCTTAATTGGTGTTGAAAATGTCTGTGGTGACGCCACCATATTCTGGCCCGCTCCATTGGCATTGCCGTTGTAGGTCTCAGCCATAATACTGCCTGAGAAATCGCTTTTTCCATTATTGGTGACGGTAGCAATAATCGGCATCCAGGCACCTTGCTTCAACACCGAGTGGAAGCCAATGTTTATCTGGAGATCGAATGTATCGATCTGGGTAGCGGCAGTTGCTGGCCAAGAGAAGGCGAACGCGGCAACCATCAGGCTGATGAGCGGAAGGCAGGCTTTGAGTAGAATAATTCTAGCTCTGCTATAGAATGCATGAGTGCCAGGCATATGCAATGCATCTTTCTGCTGATCCCTAGAGAACCTGTCACCTAAGTAATGTACATGCCGACTATGACGGAGTTAAGAGGATGGCGATCGATATTTCTTTTGAGCACGTTTTTCCTACTCAAAAGGGTACAGCAAAATAGCATTTTTGGCACGTCTTTGTAAATATTCCGAAACTACATAAGCGCATGCTATAAAACGTCCAGGCGCTTTTCTTCTGTCTGATGTTGCAGTGCCTCAATTGTATCTGCTGATAGCTCTCCTCGATTGAGTGGGTGCATGTAGTGATCCATTGCCAGCCACAAGCTGCGGCTATGCGGGAAGAAGAGAAACGGCAGCAGCAGCGCTAATGGTGCTCCGATTACCAGCACTGGCAAGATGGGTATGCCTGGGTTTGCCGCCAGTGGCAACGCAAACGCCGTGACCAGCAGTTCGCTGACCACAAGGTTAATGGCCATCGAACTGGTAAAGTAGCCCTCTTCGCGCTCAAATGTAAAGTGGCAATAAGGGCATTGCTTATTCATTTTTAACAGGCCCGAGAATAGCTTGCCCCTCCCACAGACTGGGCAGCGCAATAACAATCCTCGCATCAGAAGCGTTGTAAGTGTATTCATTCCAGCTCTAGAAACTTTCTTTTGTCAATTATGTTTGTATCATAGTATACCATATTCTATACTAGCCACCAGTCATGTAGGAGGTAGGCTCAGGATATGTATAAAATTCTATCATAAAGTAATCTGTTATATTTATAGGTATATGATAGCACCTTCGGAGAGATATATGTACGCTCAGTTGAGACGCTCCTTGCGACTGTTGGCCCACTCTCTGCGGGAGATAGGCAACATTCTCCGCAAGCGCCCGGTTGATGGGCGTGATATTGTGACAACGTTCTTGTGGTGGAAGTTCATGCGTGCGGTGTTTCACCGGGGCTATGTGCTTGCATCCGGCCTCTATTTCGTTATCAGTGCTCATCTATCCGCTTCCCAGATCGTCTTCCTCGGCACGGTCATGTCAATCATATTGTTGCTCTCGGACATCCCTGCTGGTGTCTGGTCCGACGCAATCGGCCGCAAGTGGCCGCTGGTAATCGGACAGATGTTGCTGGCCGCTGGTATGGCGATGACCGGCGTTGTGACTGCGCTTCCATTGATCATCGTGACGCAAGTCTTCTGGGGATTAGGATGGGCCTTCTTGACTGGTGCAGACACCGCGTGGGTCACCGACGAGTTCGATCAACCCCATCAGATCGCCCAAGTGTTGACGGCGAGTGCCCGTTGGGAGCTTGCAGGGGGGGCGACAGGGATGGTTGTATTCGGTGTGCTTAGCTGGGCAACGAGCCTGGCGATAGCAATTGTGGTTTCAGGCATCGCTATGGCACTTCTCGGACTCTTCGTCGCAGTGCGGTTCACCGAACGCAACTTCATGCCCACACGAGAGAAACGCTGGAGTGCGTCGCTCTCAATCTTCCGGCTCGGAGTGAACCTTTCACGCCACGATCACGAGATTCTGCTTGTCTTTGCCGCGACAATGCTCATTAACGGTGCCGCTCTCGTCGAATGGCTCTTTCCCAAGCAGCTTGTGAATCTTGGCTTCCCGAGTGATCCTATTCTGTGGTACACTGCGCTTGGATTTCTCTCCTCGGCGTTGGGCGTCGTTGCGCTGCGCATCGTCGAGGCGCGCATCGATGGTGTGGGTGCCGCTCGACACATGTATGCGCTCGCTTGCTTCATCGGTGTGCTCGGCCTGATGGTGCTGTCCGAGGCCCCTAATGCTATCATCGGCGGCGTCGGTGTGCTACTAGTGAGCGGCGTCGCGTTCAACGTCACGCGGACGGTCAGCGTGATCTGGGTGAACCGGCGCACCATGAGCGAGGTGCGGGCGACTGTGCATTCGTTCCTTTCCCAAGCCGAGTCCATTGGTGAGATCATCGGTGGGTTTGCGCTTGCCGTCCTCGCCCAGGCCGCAGGCATTTCGATAGTGCTCATAGCCTCAGGTGTGCTCATGGCATTCACCGCATTGATGGTGGCTCGGTCGGGCACTGACAGAGCGATCCCTGGCTCACTGTGAGTTCGCTGGTGCAACATTGCTACGAAACCTGGCTCTCTCGCCTCTGCACGCTTTAGCAGTGCATGCTTCTGGTCAGCTTTAAAAGTCAAAAACCATAAATATATTTCGTGGTATACAATCTGAAAGAAGTGGCTCTACGAGATCTTTACAAACGGTGAAGAGGATGCCAGAAGCTTCTCTACCTTGTGCAGATCGCGTATCGCCTGGCAACTGGTAAAAACTTGATGCGCCTCCTGCAGATATTCTATGCCCCGTGTATAATTCGCTTCTACCGGTTGCTTGAGTAAGTCTCTGCCATAGCTGTGTAGTGTGCGGCCATATTCTCTATGCAAGTCAAAGTGGCGGGCGTAGTGCAGGGATTGCTCAAAATGAAGGGCGGCCTGCCCTTGATTATTTCTGGTGGCGAGAATAGTCCCCAACAGTCGCTCTATTCTAGGAAGCAGCCAGGTAAGCCCGCGCTGTTCGCTCTTTGTGCGTAGCAAAACAACCTGTTCATACAGGAGCTCATGCCTATCGAGGAGCCAGCTTACCTCAAGCAGCGCGAGGCAACCTTCGAGATGTATCTCTGCATCGATGCCTTCGAAGGATAGGGCATGCTCTAGTGTTCTTCTGGCTCTCTTCAAGAGATGGATGCTGGTCTCATCAAAAATGTTCGCATCACTCTGTTCAACGAGAAGTGTGGCCTGGATGAGGCGCATATTTCCCAGTGTAATAAGAACATATCCAATATAGGGGACCAGATGCAGGCGTCGAGCAAGAAGCAGGGTAGAATGAAGAATGCTTTGTGCCTGCGATATTTTGCCCTGTTCGGCCAGGAGTAGAGCGAGATAGGGAGAGAATAGCACTTTCCCCATTAGTCCATTGCACTGCTCAACCAGCATGATCGCATGCTTAAAGTGCTCCTCCGCTCTGGCAAGCTGACCACGGCGTGTGGCCAGTATCCCCGAGTTTCCAATGATATAGGCAACCAGCAGGGAATCTCCAACATATTTTGCGTCCTGTAGGCCGCGCTTGAAAAAATCTTGCGCCTGAGCGAAATCTGCGAGTCTGAGATAAATATCTCCAATATCGTTGTAGACAATCGCCACATTTCTGCGACGACTATGCTGCTCATAGATCTTCAGCGCTTTGTTCAAGTAGACGAGAGCTTCTCTATATTGTCCCGAAGAATTGATAATTCCTGCAAGGTGATAATAGGCATGTGCCATACCAACTTCGTCTCTCACGAGCATACGTTTGATGGGTGATAGCGTGTCTACCGTCTCGACCTCTGTTTCCTGTTGTTGTAGCATATCTTCAAAGAGTGAACATGCCCGCTGTGCGAGTATATTCGCTTGCGCATGAAAACCCTTGCGCCAGTAGACATAGCTTTGTTGTAAGTAGGTGTATGCCCAGGCACCTCCATCCGGAATTGCAGCACTATTCAAGATCTGTTCTGCTTGCGCACAATGCTGTAATGCCTGCTCCATCTCTTCCCGGTTGTACCATGTGCGCGCCATATGAAACTGGAGCAGTGCTTGTAGTTGTGCATACATAGCCGTCTCGCCGAGGGCAGGCAGATGCTGGCGATAGATCGTCAGCATCTGCTCGTAGACCTGGCAAGCCTCCTCTGGACGATTCAGGACTCGTAAGCATTCAGCCAGATATTCTTGTAGAGATGCAACATGGAGCTGCTCTTCGGATGGAATCTGTAGTTGTTTTTGTAGATACTCCTGGAGGTACTCAAGAGCCTGCCGGTAGTATCTTTCCGCATCGGAATACGCCGAAAGCTTATATGCGCGCAGTCCCGCGAGTTCTGCATACTGCACTATCTGTTTAGCCTCACCTCCACCCTGAATCAGGTGATGAACGATCAGCGACGCCCCTTCTTCCTCGTTGTGTATATAGGACTCCTGCAAGATCTGCCCTGCACGTCGATGGAGGAGAACACGTCTGGCCGCAGAGATATTGTCGTACAAATGGTGCAGCAGGAGTGGATGCCAGAAGTGATAGGTGATGTTCGTGCCATTTCCTTGCTCGGTGAGTATTTCGGCTTGCTGTGCCTCTTCCAGTAAGAGTAATGTGGCTTCTCTACTGAGTGTCACTCCATTTTTCGCCTGCATCAGACCAATAGTCGGGAGCGAGAATGCTACTCCCAGCACTGCGGCGGCGCGTAAAATAGATAAGCAATCTTTGCTGATCCTGCTCAGTCTCTGCGCCAGCAGGTCACTGATTGTCTGCGGCAGTGTCCAGCGTTGGCTCTGTACATCTTGTCTGTACTCCTCCTGTCTGGTCTCCACTGCGCGCACTAATTCTTCTGCGAAGAAGGGATTGCCAGCTGCAAGATATTGAATGTGCTGAAGTGTCTGTTCGGGTACGTGTGCTGCAAAGGCCGCAATCTGATCGTCGGTAAGTGGAGCGAGCTGCAAAGACTCTACAAGCCTTTCTCTCTTTAACTGCATCAATTGAGTGTGCAGAACATGCTCCGCTGGTAACGTCGTGTTTCGGTAGGTTGCTACCAGAAGAAATGGGAGATCGACAACATGACGACAAAGATAGGCGAGAAACTCACAACTGCTCTCGTCCGCCCATTGCAGATCGTCCAGAACGATCAGAACGGGTCCGTGTTCGCCTATAAGCAGGAAGAGGGAAAGCATGGCATCCCATAATCGGTCCTGGTGGATGGCAGTAGGAAGTTGTTCGTTTGGTAAGAGAGATGTCAGTTCTGGTAATAAGTTGCTGAGGGTTTGGATGAGGGAGACGCTCATCTTTTGTTCTAGCTCTTGCCAGAACTCATATTCCATCGCTCGCCGCAGAACATCGATCCACAATTGATAGGAAGCCCGCTCCTGCACATAAGATCGGCTCCATAAGAGAGACCAGTCGCGCTTCTGAGCTTCACGCCGGACCTCTTCAGCCAGCCGCGTTTTGCCTATACCCATGTCTCCACAGAGTAAATAAAAGGGGGAACGTGATGGCATCGCCCAGGACTGTGGCTCCGGTATCTCGCTGGTTGTTGCTTGGAATTGGGTACGCATCTCCGTCTCAAGCAGTGCCTGTTGCAGCCTGGAAAACTCCTGTTCTCTTCCAACTAAAGGATGTGTCTGTGCACGCCTGGTCATCTCTTCGAGTGAGCTGATATTCACCTGCTGCTTTGCACGCTTGCTCATACTTGCCGCCTTTCGTCATGCGAACTGAGTTTGGAGTCGTATAATAAATCGTCCAGCGTGGCAGTATACCGCACTTTTGCAGCATCCTCAACTTGTCAGGACCAAAGTAGTACTGCTCTGGCCCAGGCTCATCTTACGGGTCCCGCGTAGCGACAATCCCTTGCGGTTGTCGTTTTGGGTGAGCCTCTCAAGCGGGAGGAGGACGACAACCGCAAGGGATTGTCACTACGCGGTCGGAGTCATATGACGTAGGAGGACAGAGAATCGCGAGCACACAACATGAAACAGATAAACACAAATAGAGCGTATAATGAGAGACAAAAAGGTAAGGCCGATGCCTTTTGTAGTGTCGGTATGTGTTCAGAGAAAAATATATAGCGATGTTTTTAGGAAAGGCAGTGTGCACTATGCTCCCTTCAAATGGCAATGATCAGCCCCTCTGGGAACCTTCGGAAGATGTAAAGCGGCAGGCAGCCGTGACACAGTATATGCAGTGGCTCACCCTCGAAAAGGATCTTCACTTTCAGACGCGTGAGGAGCTCTGGCAGTGGTCAGTCACGCACCTGGAAGACTTCTGGTCCTCGCTCTGGACCTATTTTCAGATCAAAGCCTCAAAGCCCTACACGACGGTCCTCTCCACTCACAAAATGCCCCGTGCCTCCTGGTTTGTAGGGGCCGAGCTCAACTATGCCGAGCATGTCTTTCGTAACGCGACCTCTCAACAGCCCGCGCTGATTTTCCGCTCCGAGCGTCACTCGCACCTCGAGGTTTCGTGGGATGAGTTGACGCAGAAGGTTGGGGCCATCGCTTCCTCCTTGCGATCTATGGGTGTACAGAGCGGAGATTGCGTCGTCTCGTATATGCCCAATATTCCTGAAACGGTAATCGCTTTTCTGGCTTGCGCGAGCATCGGCGCGATCTGGTCGAGCTGCTCGCCTGATTTCGGGACGAGTAGCGTCATCGACCGTTTCAAGCAGATCGAACCGAAGGTGCTCTTTGTGGTAGATGGCTATCAATACGGTGGAAAAGGCTTTGACCGGCTTCCCGTCGTCGCAGAATTGCAGCAGGCGCTGCCCACACTGCAAAAGACGGTGCTGGTGCCCTATCTGAATCAGCAGAACGGAAATGTGCAGCTTCCCGATACTGTTTCCTGGCAGGATGTATCGCGCGAGCCAGCCGAGCTTGTCTTTGAGCAGGTGCCCTTTGAGCATCCTCTCTGGGTCCTTTATTCCTCCGGCACTACCGGCTTACCGAAAGCGATCGTTCAGGGACACGGCGGTATTTTGCTCGAACACATGAAGAGTCTCGTTCTCGATCTCAATGTGGGAACTGGTAGCCGCTTCTTCTGGTTTACTACTACAGGCTGGATGATGTGGAATCTGTTGATAGGCGGGCTGCTGGCGAAAGGCGTGGCCCTGCTCTACGATGGGAGCCCAGGCTATCCAAATATAGAGACTCTCTGGCGCTTTGCTCAGGATACTCAGATGACGCTCTTCGGCACGAGTGCTGGATATATTACTACGTGTATGAAGGCGGGCATCGAACCTGGGCAGAGCTTCGATCTCTCAAGCTTGCGCGGCCTGGGTTCAACAGGCTCTCCCTTGCCACCAGAAGGATTCCGCTGGCTGTACGAGCATGTCAAGCACGACCTCTGGGTGGCCTCAGCCAGTGGTGGTACTGATGTCTGCTCCGCCTTTGTGACTGGTTCAATCGTGCTTCCAGTCTATGCAGGCGAGCTGCAGTGCCGCTCTCTAGGGGCGCGCGTAGAAGCCTTTGATGAGCAGGGGCGGGCGGTGATTGACGAGGTGGGTGAGCTGGTGATTACCGAGCCTATGCCCTCGATGCCCCTGTTCTTCTGGAACGACCCCGATGACAAACGCTATATTGATAGCTACTTTGAGATGTTTCCTGGCGTCTGGCGTCACGGCGACTGGATCAGAATCACGCCCAGAGGCAGCGCCGTGATCTCGGGCCGCTCAGACTCGACCATTAACCGTATGGGTATCAGGATGGGAAGCAGTGAGATCTATCGCGTTGTCGAAGGGCTTCCGGAGATTCTGGATAGTCTAGTTATCGGCGTTGAGCTTCCTCATGGTCAATATTATATGCCTCTCTTTGTCGTGCTACGCGAGGGAGTGGAATTAGACGATGCGCTGAAGGCGAAGATAAAGAGCGAGATACGTGCCCACGTCTCTCCCCACCACGTTCCTGATGATATCCAGGCCATTCCAGAGGTGCCACGAACATTGAGCGGAAAGAAACTTGAGGTTCCAATCAAGAAGCTATTTATGGGCGTACCCGTTGAGAAGGCGGTGAGCGTGGATGCCATGAGTAACCCTCAATCCATCCAATACTTTATCACTGCCGCGCAACAGGTAGCTGCTCGCCGCTTATAAGCTGCACATACGGTCGCACATTCATTTTCATACATTCTCCTTTTTTACACCTTATGGGCGGAGCCCATAAGGTGTAAAAAAGGAGAATGTATGAAAATGAATGTGCGACCGTATGTGCAAGTAGCTATTACGCTGTTGGCTGGGCTATCAACCGTTGGCGGTAACGGTGCTGGAACCAGACGCAGACGGCGATGATGGCGAGTGGGGAAGAGCCAATAAGCCAGGCGAGCCACGGTGCCATAGCTCCTGGCGCTCCAGCTGTGACAGGAATGCTAGCCTTTCCTGCACCCTGTCCTCCCTCCACCTGGATGATAATATTCCATGCCCCCCGTACTGGAATATGAATGCTGCTTTTCAGTGTCCCCTTATTGTCTCCAGTCGGGGAGAGTGGAGTATGCAGATCAACTCCGTCCGTTCCCAGACCAGGACTCGCGATTACCTCGCCCTTGAGTTGTAACGGGCCATCATGTGACCTGACAACCACATCAAATGGTTGATCGACGAAGGGTGGATCTTGCGAGAGGCTCACATCGATGGCGTATGGCCCTGCTGCCACAGTCTGCGTGCTCGCTGGCTGACTCTCGGCTCGCACGTTTTTAGGCATGATAAGAAGCAACAGGAGAAATGCCAGCCCCATGCTGGCCGCAATTCTCAAAAACGTTTGCATACAACTTTTCCTCCCCCTCAACGTTTGTTCCAGCGCCAGATGTCACCAAAGTCAGCTCCTAGCAGCGCCCCCAGCGCACCCGCAATAAGTGCAATTCCTATGGACAGTGCGACAATAAGTGTGAGCTGAGGAGCGGGAATCGCAATACCTGGCTCTGGTAAGAAGACCGGTGCAAAGCCGGTATAGGTTCGCAAGAGAAGTGGTGCAAGCAACAGCGTTGAGGGCGTAATGATAATACCGAGCAGTGCTGTCCAGAGCAGAGTACTATTCGTTGTGCCGCTGCGTTTGCGCATTCGATAGGCGACGAGGTCAATGATGATGGATGAGATGATGTACATGAGGGGCAACAGGGCGTAGTCCCAGCCGAAATAAGGGATTTTACCAGGAATGCGATAGAGCGCTGTGTGTTGCCCAACTGCTGCACGAATAGCCCAGGGCACGAATAATTCAACTATGAGTGTATGGAGTACGAGGAGGAGCGTCAAGAACGTGGCAGCGCCAGGCTTCTGGAGCGCGCGCGTTACAGCTACAAAGCAAAAAGCACCTCCCATGACGAGAGGTAATGGATAGGTGGTGATGTGCATTGTGCCAATGGTGATAATTGGAAATTGAAGAAAGCCCGTCAAGACAAAATTCATAAAGCTTGCCAGCGTCAGGATGATGCCCAATTCTAGCATGCTTAGACCGAAATACCGTCGTACCGGTTCTTTCTCAAAGCGCTGAATGGCCGCCTCTGATGCAAAGACATAGACCATACCCAGTATCCCGATCAGTCCTCCTGTGATGCCCATCAGATGAAAAGGAGCCCACAGAGCAATGTCTATTCCGTATAATTCATGCCAGTAGTTATCCAGCGGTGCGGCTATCAACGACAGGAGTGCGCCGAAGCCCAGCACACAAAAGCCGAGCGGCGCGTGAAAAAAGCCGAAGATGGGCATCGTCGAGCTATCATCCACTCCTGGCACATGCCGACGATAGCGCACGGTCTCGAAAAGCACAATTGCCAATGCCAGCAGCCCGGCACCGGCAACGCATGAATAGATAAGTGTATGCGGTGGAGTCCAGAACTGATCTCGACCAATATACGCATGCCACTCTCTATCCCACACCGCGCCCAACTCGCCCTGTAAAAGGAAAAAGAGGAGAAGCCACGCGCTTACGCGACGCAGCTTCCTTTCTCCTACTGTCACTCCACTCCGTACTCTTGATCCAGGCGTAACTGATGGTAGCGAATGGATCTCTGATTGAGCCATAAGTAGTTCCCTGTTCTCTATGCTTAGAAGAATTGACTGATTTGATTGTAGACTGCTTTGATGTTTTGGGGCGTTCCGCTGTACTCTTGACCTCCCGTTGCATTTGCAATCTGTGTCAGTGCCTTCGTATCGGCATCTCCTCCGTAAGCGATGGTAAAGACTTTGATACTGTTCCCCGCGTTTTCGCCTTGCGCTTGAATCTGTGAGACGAGTCGATCTTGATTAAGCTGGCTGGCATTGTCCATACCATCAGTGAGTACGACAACAGCTTTGATGTCTCTAGTTTTCGTCTCTTTGACGGACTGGACCTGTTCACCTATTGTATCAAAGAGTCGCGTCTCACCTCCTACTGCGATGTTATCAATTTTTTGGAGCAGAGCCTGTCGTTGAGGGCCAAGAGGTGCAGTCGGCGCGATAACATCTGATTGGTTGCTAAAGACGGTCAGTCCCAGTTGATCCTGGTCGGCAAGCAGATTCGTAAACTCCTTGAGTCCTTGCTTGGCCCCTTCTAGCTTGGTGACACCCCCAATATCAGCGTTCATGCTTCCTGAGCGGTCGAGGATGAGCATGACATCGACTCGTCGCCGTTGTTGTTGCCAGCTACTAAGCACGGATTGGACAACATTCGCACCCGGAACCTGTAAAAGTGTTTTGGGCTGGCTGGCATCGACTCCGTGCGCAGCATCAAATGGAGCAGCTAGTCCAACTTTGCTATTGGCTGGTCGGAAGCCGTATTGTAGTGCCTTCTGCTGCTGTGGCGTGTCAAGCAGGAAGTTTTGAAATGCCTGCGCTGCCGCCTTTTTCTCAGGAGTTACCCAGTTTCCCTGTAATATAGTATAAGGATGATCGCTAAAAAATGTGCCTTCTTTGGGATAGATGGAGACAACCGGAAAGGCCAGATGCGGATATTTCTTCCCTGAATTCGCCTCGATTACCAGGCTCTCGTACATAACCGTTGCGCTCAGGTATCCCGGACCGTTGCTAAACATTTTATCGGCGAAGAAGCCTGTACTATCCCCATAGTGAATGACCGAGGACTCAACGGTAGAAACAAAGTTCTTTGTGTTTTGATTAGCAACATCTTCGTTGCTCAGCCCACGCTGTTTGTTGACTGCGGCGTAGTTCATGGCGATGACAGCGTCCAGTCCCGAGTTAGAGTAGGCGGGATGTGTATGTCCAAACTTAAAGTCGCCAAACTCGGGGTGGCCATAAGCCTTCCAGCCCTGTGGATCTGTACTGAGTTTGGCTATATCGCTCCACCCAATCGCTTTCTGCGGCCAGCCAAGCGCCTCTGCTTGCGGCTTCCACATAGCTATGACGACTGGACTGCTTACGAGCGAAGGCGTGTCAGTTGCCCCTGTAGCGATCAGGGGGCTTCCGTGCTTCTGACTCCATTGAGAGTTGAGGAGCGTGATCCATACATTGCCTGCCGGACTCCAGACGTCTGGCTGTCGTGAGCCGTCAAGAATAGCCTGCATCGAGGCACCCGAACCCATTGGATTAGCCTGCACAGTGATCGGGCCATCACAAGCAGCAATATTGCGTGAGTTGAAGTCTGCAACTACGTCGTCGATCCATGCCTGCTTCTCACTTCCGTAGTCCATAGTGATTGTCACTGGATTTGAGGAATGCTTTGCACATGTGATGGTAGGACCTGGGGCCGTTTGCGTGCTCTGAGCTTTGTTGGGCCCATTTTGTGTATTGCTGGTATTTTGATCATTACAAGCTGTAAGCACAAAGAGAAGTAGCAAGCAGCAAGATATAGACTGTAGGAGCCATGAATGTGTCCACTGCTTGTGCAGGTTAGATTGCATCACTTGTATATCTCCCTCTGTTCGGGCTAGTCATAATTGATAATGCCGTTGGCGCTGTATTGTATTGGTTCATCCACTGTTTAAGTAATTCGTCTACGACCTCGCCACTTGGTGGCTGAGCCTGATTGAGAATATCGGGGGGAATTTGGACATCAGCGGGCTGACTCAGAAATGGATTACCGTCAATTTTATCACTGGTCTTGACATTAGGATTGATGGGCCTGAAGCCACTTTGCAATGCTTTACGCTGTTGCGTATCTGATAACAGAAAATCTCGAAATGCTGTGGCTGCTTGCTGCTCATCCTTACTGGCCCAATCAGCATTAAGCACAGCAAAAGGATGGTCACTTATAATGTTTACTGCCGGATAAAAGGGTACTAAAGGCATTTTCCAGCGGCTTGCTGCCTCTTGCTGGTTGGTAAGTATTAGGTTTTCGTAAATGGGAATGATATCATAAGAGGCCGGTCCACGCGTGATCACCTCATTTTTGAGGTAAGTGCCGCTGCTCCGTCCAAACAATTGAACCGCTCCCTCCAGGTTTTGGAAGTATTTGAGGAAGTCGTTGCTTTGTATCTGTGCGACGGTGAGGCCACGCTGTATCTTATAGAAGGAATATGCCTGTAGCGTGATGCTCAACAAGCCACTATTTGATTGATCCGGGCGCGTCTGACCCAGCTTTACCTGCCCCCAAGCGCTCTGTCCGCCGATATCACCCCAACTTCGTAATGCCACCGCCTGGCTGATACTCTGCCAATCGATGCTGTTATATTTGCGCTGAAGTATCTGGGCGCGCTCTTTCCACACGCCAAACACGAGAGGGCTGAAGACCAGAGCTTTGGGGATAAGATCGCCCGAAGTGTAGACAATATCCTGACCATGTGCTTTCTTCCAGGCAGCATTGAGCTGGTTCAGCTCCAGAAAGCTAGCCGGGCTCCACGCCACGGGTTTGATATTGCCATTCAGGATACTATCTTTGGTCTCTACCGAACCTCGGCCATCGGCCGTCACCTGAATGAGCTTTCCTCCAACCTGCGTATTGCTTGCGTTGAAGTCGCTGATGGCTTTGCTCATCCAGTCTGCTTTTTCTGTACTGTAGACAAAGTTCAAGTTGACTGTGCCTGCCGCACCTGGGTTGGCAGCAGGTCCAGTTGGTGTGCTCGATTTCGGCTGTCTCGCCAGAAAAAACCCAGTTCCTCCGACTACCACCAGCCCGGCTGCGGTTGCGCCGGCGATCAAGAGGGTTCGACGCGACATGCCTCCCTGCCCTGCTGATGCTGGTTGTTGAGGATAACCACTCGCTATGGGTGGTTGCTGAGGTGGTGCCTGTACCGGACCTTGCCAGTTCGGTGGCTGTGCAGGCTGCTGTACTCCGCGAGGAGTTGTCACTACTGTCTGTTGATTTTGCTGACTCTGTGGAGAGGTTTGTATAGTAATCTGCGGACTCGTCTGAGGATAGGATTGTGGATTGGGAGGAGTGGACTGGATAGTTGGCATATTGGGCATTGTTGACCCGATCATGCTCCCCGTTGTGACGATGCCGCTGGCGGTGATTGCCTGATACATCTCGGCTGCTGATTGATAGCGGTCTTTGGGGTCATCGGCCATCGCTTTGAGGATGATCGCTTCCGTTGCGGGTGAGATGCGTGCATTGAGCTGGCGCGGCATGACGAAGATCTGTGGATTGATGCGCCGGGATGGCGAGTCGGCGGGCAGGTTGTTTGTCAGCAGATCGTAGAGGGTCGCACCCAATGCGTAGATGTCTGACCTTGCATCGCTTTGACCACGACCGTACTGCTCAAGTGGGGCATATCCTTGTGATCCAAGTAGCGTCGTGTCTTTTGTGACGGCCGCTTTAAAGATGCGCGCGATGCCGAAGTCGATCAGCTTAATTTCGCCGTCGGCTGTCACCATCACGTTCGAGGGCTTCATGTCGCGGAAGATGATCGGGCGTGGCCGGGTATGCAAGTAGTTTAAAACGTTGCAGAGCTGAAGCGCCCAACCCATAACCATCCGCTCATCCAGAGGACCTTTTGCATCTTCCTGTACCTTCTCTAAGGTCTTGCCCTCAATAAACTCCATGACCAGATACGCTTTATTACCCTCTTCGAAGAAGTCGCTGACATTCGGCAGATTGGGATGGTTTAGCTCAACGAGTAGTTCAGCCTCATTACGAAAATCCTGGATCGCCTGTGTCCTCTGCTGTGGAGTCAACTGGGCGTCGCTCATTTCCTTGACCGCGACAACTCGCTTCTGAAAGCGCTCATCGTTGGCCTTGTAGACCGCGCCAAATCCGCCTTTTCCGATCATCTGGCTCACACGATAGCGGCCTCCAATCAGGACGCCCGCTGTAAGCGCGCCTGTAGTGCGGCGGCCGGGGTGTGTCGCTGGTGAGGGTGGCGGTGCTTGAATCGTTGGCGCTGAAGCCGATGCCTGAACCGTTGGATATGCAGGTGACCCGCTGTTTAACGCGTATCCACAGTTAGAACAGAAACCGTCATTTGCACCGTTCACTGTGCCACAGTTTTGACAGATACGTGAGGCTCTTGCCTGACCCATACATTCTTAATCGGCTGCATGAAAGGATGGCTGGTCGAGGTAGCTTTTCATGCATGCCGCCTCCTTCCAATTGCTCATTTCCCGCAAACTACATTATTTAGTCGCATGATTATCTCTAGTTTAAGCATATGTTATATCAGTGTTAAACCCGGAACTATCCACCCTTTCCCCTTTTAAATCACTCTCCAAGAAGCATAACACGAAAGCCAAATTTTCACAATGTGCTACTTCACAGTTTGCACTTTTCTTTCTCTTGACCGGCTACGGCAATGCTCGTATACTGTCTCCGTAGGAGAAGAAAGATGAGAACGCAATCTCTTGATACTCGTCCTGAATTTGAGCTGGTGATGATCGATATGATCCGCAAGGCTCCTCTGCAGAAGCGGTTTCGGCTGGTTCAATCCCTGACGCAAGGTGTCTTGTGGTCAAACCTTCATGCCTGGCAGCAGAGTCACCGAGAGACGAATGAACAGGAGGCGGCAGTTCACTATGTTTCACGCCTCTATGGAAATGTCCTCGCTCAGTATGTTAAAGCTGCTTTAGAGAGATATGAACAGTGGCATCTTCAGCCTTCCGATCTTCTGGCTATTATCTCACCACTTGTGCAAGCGTTTGAATCTCTTCGTATGCCATATTATCTGGGTGGTTCTATCGCTAGCTCACTTCATGGGATGCAGCAGATGGCTCAGGATATTGATCTGGTGGTTGATTTTCGCGAACAATATCTTCCAATCTTCCTCACGTTTCTTAAGCAGAACTATACTTTTGATGAAGCCATCATTCAAAATGCTGTGCAGCAACGCACATCGTTTGCTTTGATTCATTTGGACACCTTGACAAAGATAGATATTATCTTACTAAGAGGTACAGCATTTGATCTATCCATGTTTGATCGTGTGGCTGCTTCTCTGCTTGATGAGCGATACTCACCTTTTCACATTGCCTCGGCAAGTGAAATGATCCTCTGGAAGCTCTATCGCTATCAACAAGACGCTCTTATGCGCATAGATGGAATGAGAGACGATGCAGAATGGAATGATATTCTTGGAATGCTCAAAGTTCAAGGGGCAAACACGAACGTGGATTTTCTTGTACACTGGGCTGAGGAACTGAACATTGTCGGAGTTTTGAAACAATCGTTTACTGATGCAGGACGGCTAATTACCTGAACTACAGAAGAAAGCTCATGGAGTTGAAACAATAGTAGCGATCATCTGCTATCAAAGGGAAGATAAGTGGAAGTAGGGAAAGGAATGGATCAGCAATGTCACTCTATCATGATATAGTTGAAGCACTCATGCCGCTAATTCAAGCGTGTAATCATCTTAGTATTGAATATTATATTGGTGGGTCAGTGTCTAGTTCCGTTCATGGTCTGCCTCGTCGAACACAGGATGTCGATGTGATCGTGAATATTCAGTCTAATCATGTGCATCCCCTTACACAACTACTTCAGCAGGAGTACTATTTTGATGAGCAGGCTTTGGAAGACGCAGTTCAACACAGCCTTCCCTATAACCTGATTCACCTTAACACGATGATGAAGGTAGATCTAATCCCACTAAAACAACGTGCTTTCACAAAAGAGGAGGCTCGTCGAGCTCAAACTCAGGAGTTAGAGATAGGAATGCTACCAGTGCGGATTGCCTCAGCAGAAGATGCTATTCTCACAAAACTAGAGTGGTTTCATATGGGAGGTCAATCCTCTAGTCGTCAGTGGAATGATATTTTGGGAATTGTGATGCGGCAAGGTATGAAATTGGATTTGACGTATCTGCGTCAGTGGGCTAATGCTTTGAGTGTAGGAAATTTGCTTGAACAAGCACTGCTCGACGCTGAACGTAAAAGTTCGTAAGTGGAATTATTGCTCATGCTCTATTATGTAACGCTATGAGTTTATTAGTAATATACAGCGTGCTTCGAGATGTAAATCCATGAGTTGGTGGATCGAGATTGGAGCATGCTAATCTATGCCTGTGGAGGTTGAAAAGGGAGGCGTCTCTTGTTGTCGTTTATTGATCAAGCTCTGAAGCAGAATTTTGGGTTTGAGACGTTTCGTGCGGGCCAGCGCGAGATTGTTGAGGGTGTGCTGGCTGGGCAGGATATGCTGGTGCTGATGCCGACGGGCGGTGGGAAATCGCTGACATATCAATTACCGGCTTTACTCTTGCCCGGCCTGACTATTGTTGTTTCTCCTTTGATTGCGCTGATGCGCGATCAGGTGGATCGCTTGCAGGCTAATGGTGTGCCGGCGACTTTTTTGAATAGCTCTTTGAAATCATCTGAGAATTGGGAACGCGAGCGGGCGGTGATGATGGGGAAGATAAAACTACTCTATGTTGCGCCCGAACGTCTTCTGAAACAAGGCTTTCTGACTCTGCTCGATCATGTGCAGGAGAACTTCGGCCTCTCTCTGCTCGCTGTGGATGAGGCGCACTGTGTGAGTGAGTGGGGGCATGATTTCCGCCCTGATTATCGGCAATTAAGCCAACTGCGAGAGCGCTATCCAGAGGTGCCGGTGCTGGCTTTGACGGCGACAGCCACAGAGCGGGTGCGTGAGGATATTCTTGCTCAGCTTCAATTGCGCTCCCCCTATCTGCATGTTGCTAGCTTTGATCGCCCAAATCTCTCCTACGAGGTACGCCGCAAGAGCACCAGTTCATATCGCGAGATACTCCAGCTTTTGCAGGCGCATCCTGCCGAATCGGTCATTATCTACTGTCAGAGTCGGCAAGGAGTGGAGAATTTACATGCGAACCTGGAGCATGATGGCGTGCGTTCTCTGCCCTATCATGCTGGCTTAACCAGTGAGCAGCGCACTGAGCATCAGGAGCGCTTTATCCGTGATGATGTGCCTGTTCTGGTGGCGACGATTGCCTTTGGCATGGGTATTGCGAAACCAGACGTGCGGGCGGTGATCCATTATGATCTTCCTCGCAATCTAGAGGGCTATTATCAAGAGTCGGGACGAGCTGGACGTGATGGCTTGCCGGCCCGCTGTATTCTTTACTTCAACTATGGCGATCGTATGAAGATCGAGTATCTGATCGCGAATAGGACGGCGGAACATTTGCAGGCTCTCGCACTGCAACAGTTGCGCGATGTGCAGGATTATTGCGAGAGTTATACCTGCCGCCGCCAGATTCTTCTGCACTACTTCGGTGAGGAGGTGACGGAAGAGAACTGTGGCAACTGCGATAATTGCTTGCGCCCGACTACGACGGAGGACCGCACCGTCGATGCTCAGAAGTTGTTATCGTGTATCGGTCGCACACAGCAACGCTTTGGCTTAAGACATATGGTTGATGTATTGCGTGGAGCGAAGACACAGAAGATACGCGACCACAATCACGATCAGCTCTCTACCTATGGAATTGGACGAGATGTGAGTGCCGATGAGTGGACTCGTCTTGGGCATGCCCTTCTCCAGCAGGGCTTGCTCAGTGAGGATAATGAGGGCTATCACATCCTCAAACTTAATACCAATTCACGTGAAATCTTACGCGGCCTGCGCACGTTCCATCTAACTGCCGATCCCGGTAAATCGGTATATCAAAATCCAGAAACGGTGGCGAAGAAGGCAGTTCTAGCACTGGAGCCCGAAGCGAATGAGCTCTTTCAGCGCTTGCGTGACTTGCGGAAACAACTGGCTGATCAGCGCGATGTGCCGCCTTATGTAATCTTTCCCGATACAGCCTTACGCCATATGGCTCAAAATCTTCCTCAGACGCGAAAGGCTTTTATGGATATCCCCGGCGTGGGCAAACAAAAAATGAACGCCTACTACACTCCCTTCACCGAGGTCATCCGGTCCTTTGCCTCCGCACACGGCCTTGAGGTGATCCAGGAGGAGGAAGAGGATGTGGCGGAGCTACCCTCCCCTCCTGCCCGCGCTCGAAGTACATCTTCGTCGGCAGTCGCGAAACCAATAAAGCTCTCCACCCGCCAAGTGGTGCATGACCTGTATCATCAGGGATTAAGCGTTGAGGATATTGCTCAGACATGTGATCGTCAATCATCTACCATTGTGACTCATCTCTCCTCAATCATTGAAGACGGCGATCTGTTCGGCGTAGAACATCTGCTGCCTCCTGATCATTACAATGTGATCGTAGATGCCTTCCTGCGGCTGGGCGACGAGATGCTTAAGCCGGTGAGAGAGGAGCTAGGTGATGAGTATTCCTACGAAGAGCTTCATCTAGTGCGAGCATACATGCACGCTAGCCGCGTTGACTCTGCTAATCAGGAATAGTATCCATGCTCTCTTTCTCTCCAGTTTTGCACGAGGCGCAAAACTGGAGAGAAAGAGAGCATAGACACCGGGCTTACAGTTTCTCAGCGTATTCCCAGAATATGTTCAATCGCCAGTTGATCAAGCTTTTCGTACTGGTAGCCGCGCTGCCCCAGAGCAGTGGTATCGAAAGTAGTCTCTTTGAGCTTGTTTGCTAGCTCTTTGTTATATCCTTGTCGTACCTGGTTGAGAAGCTCGACATGACTGCTATCACCGTCATTGACCTTTTGTAACAACTGCTGTACTTCGGGATCGGCATCAAATTTGCGCGCTTTTTCACGTAAGATGTTATAGGTGCGCATACAGCCCGCTGCGAAGTCCCACACGCCCTGTACGTCTTCCGTACGGTATGCGTGCGCGTCGAAGTGGCGTGGACCGGTATAATGAGCATTTTCTAACAGACGCACCAGGAAGAACATGCTCTTGATGCTCTCGCTGCCGAAGCGCAGGTCCTGGTCATAGCGCGGCCCCTTCTGATCGTTGAGGTCAATATGAAAGAGCTTGCCCGCTTCAAGTGCCTGCGCGACTCCATGCACAAAGTTGAGACCGGACATATGCTCGTGAGCCACCTCGGGGTTAACTCCGATCATGTCGGGGTGGTCTAGCGTGTAAATAAAGGCCAGCATGTGTCCAATGGTTGCGAAATAGGTATCGGATCGCGGCTCGTTGGGCTTGGGCTCTAAGGCAAAGCGCAGCTTATAGCCGTTGTCAAGAGCATATTCAGTGAAGAAATTGATTGCATCGCGCATGCGCTTGAGCGCTTCAATGGGATCTTTGCTGGCCTCGCTATCAACACCTTCACGTCCACCCCAGAAGACGTATGTCTCCGCTCCTAGCTCGACACCGAGATCAATCGCACGCATCGTCTTTTGCAGCGCAAAGGCTCGTACGCTTGGATCGACTGCTGTAAATGCTCCATCTTTAAAGGCGGGATGAAAGAAGAGGTTGGTGGTAGCCATAGGGACAACCATGCCATAGTCATTCAACGCTTGCTTGAAATCTCGGATAATACGCTCTCGCTCGCTTGCTGTTGCATCAAACGGGATGAGGTCATTATCGTGGAAGTTGACGCCCCAGGCTCCGAGCTCTGAGAGCTTCTTGACCGACTCAACGGGATTGAGCGCGGGCCGAACGATATCCCCAAAAGGATCACGCCCCTGATTGCCAACCGTCCAGAGGCCAAAGGTGAATTTATCCTCTTTCCTGGGCTTGTACTGATCGCTAGTGCTTTCCTCTGTCAATTGAGTGGGTATTGTCATATGTGCCTCCCTCTATCTACAAGTGATTCGTTGACTTCTCTCCCATTATAGACACTTCACGTTCGCATTGCCAAATCTCGGTATGGCGACAAACCCCTGCGCCTGTCGTGGTAGCCGGGCTGAGAGGCTGATGAAACCATGACAGGCACAGGGGTTTGTCGCTACGTGGGGGTTATAGATATCGTTCGTTTTTACAGTATTGTTCAGGCGGCCTGATCATTCAGCTTGCCTCGGCGGAAGAGCCAACGAATAAATTCGAGGCGGCGGTGATCACTGAGAGGTTGGTCTTTCTCTCCAAGGGCAAAGCGCTTGCGGAATTTGGTGATGCGATCAATTTCAAGATGATTGAAGCCCGCTTTACGTAACATCTCTACTGCTTCTTTGTGATCCATATAGTGGTACATATGCGTCTCCTTGCCCTGACAAGTTGAATACGATGGGGAGCTTTTCTTTTAGATACGTTTTATAGCCCCTGGGAGTGTACACCCGATGCTTAAAAGAGAAAGATAAAGTGTTCTATTCTCTATCATGATAGTACACTATTTTTCTCAGTATGTCATATTGTCTCATTGCTTGCTTTGTTTCATGCTAATTCCTCGTTCGTTTTCAGATAAGCTAAGCTAGAAGATCTCACGTCTTCAGGCCCAGAATGAACGGCCTCTCCTTTTTATAAATTGATATATATCATTTGTGTTTTTCTTTTCTTTGTAGTACTATGCACGAAAATGCTGCACGACATAACAGCACGGACATCGGAACATGCTCCGAAGAAGCGATGATGGAGTGCAAGTCGTGTGAAACTCGGCTGTTCCCTGCCTGGCGCTGTGGAAGAATCAAGCTTTGGGTGGGAGGAACTGTGGTGCGTTGATCCTGAAGGTGAAAGCAATTGAAGGGGAGCTGACCAGAAATCTCGCGCATTTCTGTCGGAGAGTCTCAGTTGCTGAGGGGGTGATTCTGTTCTTTCTCAGATGAGGAAATACAGTTTGCCCTATGCGCCTTGATTGGTGGTCATGTAGTGTAGAAGGAAGTGGGTCGTGAATCAAGAATTTCAATTTTTTACTCGTTGTCGTCGAAACTATGCTGTCTATTGCGTTCTCTCTCTTCTTGCAGCCCTGTTCTTATTCAGTGCATGTGGACAGAGTGCAAGTCCTCCAGCCTCTCAAAAGCAGGCGTCGGGAAATACGAATTCTGCCAATCTACTGCCCTTGCGTAGCCCTTCTTTTGATCCTTGTGCCCTCTTCTCAAAGAGTGATGCTGCACGTGTGCTGGATGGTGAGGTGACTATGAAGGCAGATGCGGTTGCTCCCATTTGCCGATATGATAAGTCGGTCGATACTACTGCGAAAGGACCTCAAGGGATCAATGGATCTTCGGCGAGCCATAGTGTGCTCATCGTCTCAGTGGGAACAGGTCAGAATGCGCATCAGTATGTGGATCTAGATCGTAAGAGCGTCAGCAATCAGTCTACTGTGCAGGATGTGAGTGGTCTGGGCGATGCTGCCTTTATCGTTACCTTTGCATCAGGGAAGGCCCTTATCGTAACTCAGGGGAATACTGTTTTAAGCCTGGGCGTATTTTATCCTTCGCTGTCCACAGCGAGGCTGCAGCCGGCCCTTGAACAATTGGGGCACTCTGCTTTGCAGGTGATCTCGGCTGGCTCACGCTCTTTGCCAGCGCCTCAGCCTCATCCCTGTCAGCTTGTAACTGCTGATGAGGCGAACCGGGCTTTGAAGAGCGAGTCAGTGATATGGTTCTTTACCGCCAATAGCATGGGATCGTCCGACTGCGACTATATCTCGCCCCAGGGTATGCAGCATCGTATCGTGATTGGACTGACGACTGATGCTCATTCAGCCAGCTCTCTCTATACCAACGTACATCAAACGATGCAGAAGAGTCAAGGACACGATATTAAGGGTCTAGGCGATGCGGCCTTCTATGATGGTCAGAATACAGTGTGGGTCTTAAAGGGGAGCAATGTGCTGCACTTGACTCCATTCGGATCTTCTGTCTTAGATACCTCTACCTTGCAATTATTGCATAGTGCAGTAGCTCGCTTATAGCTGTGTTTTCTCTACGGCCTTTAACCTTTCCTGGATTGATGCGTACTATGTAGTAGATATGTCTTTCAAGTACGGAGGCTCTTCTATGAGTACAAATTCCAATCCAGGTCAGCCGCCTGATGCGAATAATAGTTATGGTGGTGGATACGGCGGCTATCGGCCCTCGAAGCCGTCAGATGATCCCCATGGTGCTACCGCTGGTCCTACTCCTGCTCCTGCTCCAGGGATAGGATCAGCAAGTGCCCCACAGAGCGATCCTAACTATGTCTATGGTCAGCAGGGCCAGCAGCAATATTCTTATGGTCAGCAGCAGCAGCAGCAGTATACATATGGCCAGTCTGGGCAGCAATCAAATGCGTACGTACCGCCTGGCAGCGTCTCAGGTCAGGCAGGCTACAGCCAATTTGCGCCCGATCAGAAATCCAGACGGGGAGCCCTTCTGAGTTATCTGGGTCTCTGTTTTACTGGTATTGTCTTTTTCTTTCTCCAGCGAAAAAATAGTTTTGTGCGCTTCCACGCGGCCCAATCGGTTGTCCTTTTTACACCAATCGTAATAGTGTATATCGTCGTTCGCTTCTTGACTGTTTTGCCTTTTATTGGTGTGGTTCTGGGACCAATTCTTGGATGTCTCACCTCCATTTTGCTTATCGGCGGTGGGCTACTCTGGATCTTTCTCATGGTCCAGGCGTATCGCGGCAGCAATGTAAGGCTACCCGTCGTTTCTGCGTATGCGGATGCTTTCGTCGCTCGTTTTTCGAAGAAGCGTACTGTCTAGCGGCTAGCTTGTTTTGTAGAAAGCTTGTACGGCCAGAGAAGCATAGATATGAGAAGGGCATTCTATTGTTCTACAAACAATTGTGTCTTTCTCTTTTTGTGAAATCATTTTTATTTCGATGCTGTAGTAAAGAAAAACATCCAGAGCAGGAAAAGTGAATAGATCGTGCCGAACGTATATCCTAATGTGATGCCTGCGTTCGTGACATCGATGCCTCCACGCCTGCTCGCTCGCCTTCGAGCTTTTCGTTTACCCTTATAACCAAAGATGATGCTTGCGATGAATGGAAGCAAAAGAAGCATTGATAGTAGAAGGATTATCTGAATATTTCCATGTGCTTCTATATTGTGAGTGATAGAGCTACAAAGAAAAAGTGAGGCGAATATGCCAGATAGTCCTGAAAGTAAACTGGCTAATGCATAGCCGTTTATTCGTGCGGCTGGCCGTTGTCGTTGGCTAGAAGTACGCTGCTGGGCCTGCTTATATGGATAGGTTTGTACGAGCCGTATCTGCCCCGTCGTCGTTCCGCTTGCAATTGAAGGTTGGACACCTGTGGACCATATTGAGGCTATTTGTACGGGGCGGGCTGGATGAGATGAACCAGGAATATAGGACGGATAGGGGAACGTTCCCGTTGCTCTGCTGTTGTAGCTTCCTTGCTGAAATGTACGCTGTGTCGTGATTGTTTGTAGCTCGCGTTTGACCATCGAGATGTCTCTGGGCCTCTGGTTGGGATTGTTCTGCACCATGCTCTGAATCAGCGTGTTGAGTGCCGCACGCTCTGGCTGCTGTTGATTGTCTAGAGGAGCGAAGCGAAATGGAGTTTGCGAAGGATCGGAGCCGGAGAGAAGTTGGTGCAGGATAGCGCCCAGGCTATAGATGTCGGCGAGCGGTGTTGTCTGTGCCTTTCCATATTGTTCTGGTGCCGCGTAGCCTGGAGAGCCAAACGGGATTGTATCTCTCGTCTGTCCTGGCTTGTAGTGGCGGGCGATGCCAAAGTCAATCAGAAAAAGGCGCCCATCGCGCGTTAAAATAATGTTTGCCGGTTTAAGGTCGCGGAAAATAATCGCTGGCCGCTGATTATGCAGATATGCCAGGACGTAGCAGAGGATCAGGCCAATGTCGAATACCTCTTCTATTGGCAGAGGCGTTCCCTTGCGTCGTTCCATTCGCTTTTCCAGCGTCGTCCCTGCTATAAAGTCCACCACCATATACCAGTAATCGCTATCTGAGAAGTGGCTGTGGAGGCGCGGCAAATTCTTGTGCTCCAGCTTTGAAAGCATCTGCACCTCACGATTAAACGAATCCGTCGCCTCTATCTTCTCCAGCGATGTAAGCCCTTGCAGACGTATTGCCTTGATCGCCACAATATCCTTCGTCGTGATATCTTCCGCCCTGTAGACGACGCTGAAACCACCCTCCCCCACCTTTTCGAGCAATCTATATCGCTGCGCAAGAATGGATTTTTGTGCAGATAGTGTTGTATGACCTCTATCTAAGTGCTGGTCGCTATCAACAAGAGAACTTCCGCAAGCAAAGCAATCCACCGCCTCCTCCCCATTACTCGCTCCACAGTAAGAACAGAAAACGTTCAAGCGCCCCATCCTTTAAGCTCCTTACTATAACACGCCCCGCGCGTAGAGCGAATAGTAGCTCCTCTAGTAATTAGACCCATTTGAAGTGAGGTATGTCAAATGCATTATTTTTAAATCAAGATGTATCATAGAGATTTTGAGCTTGCCATGAAAGTGGGTCAAGGTCGCATTTTATTCTGGTACAATTCGACACTGCTCAACTGGTAACTCTAACCATACCCGCTCATTAAGTTGGGATGAAGTAGGTGCATAGGCAAGTATCGGTGAAACTTGCATCTCATCCAACTTTATCTGCGTGTGCCAGCGTCCACCTACAAAAGATATTTGTGATACTGTTCCCATTAAGACATTAGTCTGTTCAAGAGGTAAGGCATGATGATGGATACGCACATCGTCTGGACGGCAGAGCAGACTCGCGCGCCCCTTCAACACCTGGTTGGCATCAGTCTTTGCCAGCCCCATGAATGTTTTGCCCTCTGACGAGGCCGTGTTGAGATGGAGCCTTGTATAGTCGTCTTGCGCTCCCTTTTGCACAATGTCACCAGAAAGCAGGTTAGCGGGCCCCATAAATGATGCCACGAAAAGGTTTATTGGATTGAGATAAAGGTCCGCCGGCGATCCTGTCTGCTGCACTTTTCCATCTCGCAATACCATGATGCGGTCGGACATCGACATAGCTTCATCCTGATCGTGCGTGACATTGATCGTAGTGATCTTGAGCCGCTTGAAAATTTGTACAAGTTCTGTACGCATGATCTCGCGCAGTGCGGTATCAAGGCTGGAAAGCGGCTCGTCCAACAGAAGCACACGTGGCTCTGTCGCTAATGCTCGTGCTAGCGCTACCCTCTGTTGTTGCCCTCCTGATAGCTGATAGGGATAGCGATTGCTCATTCCTGGCAAGCTAACCAACTCTAATAATTCCTGGATGCGCTCCTTGATCTTGCGTTTTGAAAAGTGGCGTAGTCGCATACCAAATGCTATATTGCGCTCAACTGTCATATGGGGCCAGAGTGCGTAATCTTGAAAGACCATGCCTATCTGACGTTCCTCAATGGGTACGTTTCTCTTCTCTTCAAAAAGTACTCGATCGCCAACTTTGATCCAACCACTATCTGGTGTGACAAGGCCAGCAATTGATCGGAGAATCGTTGTTTTGCCACAGCCAGAGGGACCAAGCAGCGAGAGAATTTCGCCTTCTTCCATGTACAAATCGATATTAGAGACGACCTGCCGTGATCCGTAGCTCTTGTTCAACTGTTTGACTTGTAAATACATAGGCTGTCTTTCTTCGTGTGCTGCGCTGTATGAGCTGTCTAACCAACCACGGTGTAAAGCGGAGCAAAATGAGTGCAACTGTAACAATACCAATGTTGAGCATTGAAAGTGCCATGCCAGGACCAAGTCTAAAACTATTGAAGAGACCTACTATACGCACTGATAATGTAGGCTCTCCCGGTGGATAGAGCAGTTCAGATGCTGCTAAATCAAACATGGTGCCTGTAAATACTAGTAGCCAGATTGATGCTAGATTTGAGCTTAGGAGTGGTCCGACGACACCTATCAGGAGTTGGAACGAATTCGCTCCTTGTACCTGTGCTGTTTCTAATAGACTCTGTCCTACCTGGTCAAGTCCTCCTATGCTTAAGCGTGTTGCATAGGGTAGACTACCTCCGATGTAAGCCGCAAATAGCAACCAGATGGTCCCGTAGAATTGTATCCCTTGATCTCCGCCAATACCGATATAGGTCAACCACGGTGCATTCCACGCAAAAATATAGCCACATGCCAGGATGATGCCTGGTACTGCAATTGTGATAAGCGTAAAAAGGCTTAATAGTCGGCGTCCAGGCAGGGTTGTCCGTCGAATAATAAATGCGATTGGCAACCCTACAAGTGTTGTGATGCTAGCAGTTCCTAATGCTAGCCAGAGAGTGCGCATCAATGCATCAAGATCGTCTGACCCTTGCATAAGTACTGTCCGGTAGTTGTCCAGCGTCCAGTTCGTTGCTGTGAGACCTTGTCCGAATGCGCGTAGAAATGAGAGCAGCAGGCACATTCCTAATGGTATGACCAGTGCTAGCAGAAAAACGAGTAGACAGAGACCGACTGCGGGCCATTTCCATAAGCCTAGCTCTATCATATGCGCTGGGCGATTCTTGCCACTAATCACCTGGAATGAGCGCGTGCGCAGAATAGCAGCTTGTAGAAGCATAGCTACTGTAATTGCAATAAAGAGAAGGAGTGAGAGAGCGGCAGTGAGTGCAAAGTTCACCGGCGCTGTGTTAATAGCGGTATAGATCTGATAGGTGATGAGCGTGACGTTCGCACTCTGCGCGATGGTAGCGGCCGTGCCAAAATCAGATAAACCTTCAGCAAACGCTATCAATCCTCCTGCGAAAATTGCAGGCAATAACAATGGTGCATTGATATTGAGCCATGCTCGCCATGTGCGTGCACCCACGCTGCGCGCAGCGTCCTCGAACTCTGAGCCGAGCCAGCGCAAGGCGGCACTGACCGAGAGATACACAAATGGGAAGGTTTTGAGGCTCAAGATAGCAATTACCCCTGCTGGCGAAAAAAACAAGTTGATCAACCCGTCTGAGTAATGAAAATATTGATCGGGAAGCCCCCCACGAATCATTGTGAGTGACCATGCTTCTCCGATCAAGAATGAAGGCACGAAGAATACTATCCACACGAGTGTGTCCATTACCCGGTGTAGCGGAATGTCTGTCCGCCGTGCCAGTATTGCCAGGGTTGTGCCCAGTACGCTTGCTATTATCGCAGTGGCACCCGCCAGCCATAGTGAGTTGAGTAGTGCTTTGTAGCTTTCTGAATTGGCGTTTACCTGTTTAAGAGCATCAAGGCTTGGGATAAAGCTGATTGGCGTCGCATATAACTGCGGAAAGATGCTCTGTAGAACGATAGCTGCCAATGGATAGAGCACAAATAAGATAAGAATAATGATTGGCACACCAATGACGAGTATCTGGCTGAGATATCGTAAAAGTGCTTGTGCTGAAAGCGTGGAAGAGGGCGTAGTCGTACCCTTCACGACATCCTCTTCCTGCTCTCCACCTGTCGTTATTGGACGATGTTTGCGTGGAACCATTGTTTATATTCTGCCTCGACTCCAGCCCACTGCGGAATATTCAGATTGATGTAGTTGATACCAGTTAATTGCCGTTTCACAACCGGCGTGACGTCTTTAATAACAGGGATAAAGTACGTATCACCATCGGTTGGATCATGGTGTGTCATAACTGTCTGACCCGCAGAAGAGAGCACCCAATTCACAAACTGTTGCGCGCAAGCCTGATGTTTGCCATGAGCTGCGATACCAATGACTCCAGGAAGCCCGACTACTCCGGAGGTAGGATAGATGATCCCTATTGGCTGCCCAGCTTTTATAGCGCTGTAAATGATTGAATCCTGGACGATACCGAATTCGCGTGACCCAGTCTCGACGCTATTCATTGTAGGATCGTTCGTTTGGAAGTTTTTGAGTCCATTTGCCTTCAACTGGCTGAAGTACTGCTTGCCCTTATCTTCGCTACCCATAATTTGTGCAACCCCTGCAATCAGAGGATAGGTCGGCCCAGAAAATGCCGGGTCGTTCATCGCTATCAGGTTCTTGTAGGCAGGACTCAGCAGGTCTTTCCAGTCTTTGGGAAGTCCTGCCGCTGGAATATGCTTCGTGTTATAGGCGATAGCTCCTACAGTTGTGAGACCTGTGGGATAGTAGCTCTCGTCCTGTGCTACGTATTGTGAGCCTAAAGTTGTTAGATTACTCACGCTCGATGCATGCCATTTTAGTAGCTGGTTCTGATCGTCCAGCGTCTTCATCGTAACATTACCATCAAACCACGCCACATCCCATTGCGGATTGTTACCCTCGGCTGCTATCTTTGCTAGCAGATTACCTGTGCTGTCATCAACAAGCTTAGCAGCAATACCCGTTTGCTGTTTGAATGCTTTTGCAGCATCTGAGTCATAACCTTGCGCCGAGTAGAGGGTAAGCCCCGTGGTCTTATTACAACTGGCGACAGTTGATCCGTTGGAAGGCGTCGCTGAACTGTTTGATGCGCTATTGGATGTAGTTCCACCACATGCGCTCAATAGTGTCATGAGGGTAAGAAGCGAAAAAAATAACATAGAGTGTCGCATGATTGAAAAACTGGGTCTCCGACCGAGATATGTATGCATAAAGGATGCCTCTCCTTTTCCCGACAGATATGCTTAGATCCTACACAGTCAAGCATCGAGAAGGCTCACTTGCCTTCTCCTAAGAAGCTTAGATGGAGAGTTTTAAATCAGAGTTAAAGGAAAGTAAAATAGAAGTTTGATCTATAGTTTTATAGTAGATAAAAAGATCTAATAAAAGATTACTACTAGAGAATTCACTAACTGACGACGCGTAAATAGTTGAGCTAAGTACTTCATGCTAGTTGAATTCCTTTTCCTGCGGGTAAAGCGAAGAGAGCGTTGCTATCAAAGGTACAACTCGTCAACCTTACGAAGTGATAGCTCGTTGAACCTATCAGGATCGTATTAGTGATTAGAACAAGCTCATCTGTGTAGCCGGGCGGCGTCCGTTCAGTAAGATGTATGGCGCGGCCTGCTCTGGCGCACGAATGTTTAACTTTCGCAGGTGCGCGAGTTCGGTAAGACTGCCTTGCTGGCGCGCCTGTATGATTGTGTCTGCCCCAGTCGGACCAATTCCGGGCAGGCGTAATAGCTGTTCACGTCTAGCTGTCATAATCTCGATGGGAGCGGAGCTTAGATGCTTCTCGGCCCACGCTCGCTTCGGGTCCATGTCTAGCTGCATATTTCCATCGCTCAAAAACGGCAGGTCTTCCACCTTCCATCCATAATCGCGTAGTAAGAAACTTGCCTGATAGAGTCGGTGTTCGCGCAGTGGATCGGTTGCGGTCAGGTTCTCAAATGGTGTCTGCACAATGGGATGAAAACCGGAGTAGTAGGTGCGTGTCAGGCCAGCGCGGCGGTAGAGTAGATCGCTCATCGACAACAATTCGGAGTCGGTATCACCTACTGCTCCTACCACAAACTGGGTGACTGTTCCGGCGAGCTTCATGCCTGGATGCGCCCGCCGTATCGCCTCGGCCCAGTATAACATCTTCAGCAACTCGCCCTTGAAATCTTTCTTAGGTGCTAGCGCATCCAACCTCTCCTGTGTCGGCCCCTCCAGGTTTACGGAGACACGATCCGCGAGCTGCATGATCTGAAAGAGTTGCTCATACTCTATCCCTGGCATAACCTTGAGATGTAGGTAGCCTTGATACCCATAGCGCTTTCGCACAATAGCGGCTGTATCGATGATCTTGTCCTGCGTCGTCACGCTCCCTTTAATAATGCCCGACGACAAAAACATCCCCTGCACCTGTCCTGCGCGCTGCAGCGTGTTCAGACCGCTCGCCAGCTCATCAGGTGTAAATGTAAGTCGCTTCATCTTACTACGTCCTGCGCGAAACGGGCAATAGAAGCAATCACGCTCGCAAGCAGTTGTTATCATCGCCTTCAAGATAGGACGCTTCCCTTGTGGAGTCGATACATTAGTAATGCACTCGGCAAGGCTATGCGATTGGTAGCGAACATGGTGGCGCTCGCTCTGCGGCTGATCGCCAGCAGGCTCGTAAACGGTTGCGTCGCCCATCTGGGCCAGCTTTGTCATAGTATCAGGAAGAGTTTGCACTAACATGTTGTTCAGTATACCGAACTGATGTTCTATTGTCAAGGGCAGGATCAGTACATTGAGAAAAAACTCTGTATTTTCTGAATCTTAACGGTATATCAATAGGATCTTTACCTTTTGGACTGATTCTTTTAAGGCGCTTCTTTTATACTTTTATTTAAAATGGTAGAGTAAAAAGAAATTAAATTTTGTTGATGCGTGAAAAGCTATATGAGATTCGTTTGATTAGAAATGATAGTAATGTGATATGTATTTTCTATATGCGGAGGAGGGAATATCTCCATGAGCACAAAGAGGTCAATACCTCCAAATGAGGGGACGCCGGGAAGAGGAAGACCCGGAGATTCTTCAGATCAGTCGGAGCGTCATCGCTCTTCGGGTTTTTTTACAGGATGGTATCGTCTCGCAGCCCCTCCCGAACAGGTGATGAATGCAACCTTTGCGCAGCAAGATCTTGTACGTCGAGGACGGCTCGCCAGCATTATTCTTCTGTTTATGTTTATTATCACAGCAGCATTTATTCCTCTTGCCATCGTTAGCATCAACCCTCTGCTCACTCCAATTATTCTTGTTCTCTTAGTGCTCTGCTGTATTGCGATCTTTCTCAATCGACTTGGGCAAGTGGCGCTGGCTGGCTCTCTAGCGATGGTCGCACTTAGCCTCGCTATTGTACTCAATCTTTTGACCGCTCCTCACGAAATTCTGAGTACCAATGGTCTTTTAACCTATGATCTTCTCGTGTTGCCAGAGCTCATCGCTGTCTCCATTCTTCCTCCTCGCATCGTCTTCGTTGTAGCTCTGCTCAATAGTATTTTTATGTTTGTTGATATCACATTTCAACCACATGCTGCCGACCTTGAACATCTTCTGCACACCTCTACGTATGCGATCCTTATACGCCCTGTTTCATTACAATTTGTCGTCGCTCTTGTCACGTATCTTTGGGTGCGCAGTGCGGTGCAGGCAATTAGGCGGGCAGAGCGCGTTGAGGTGATAGCGGAGTTGCAGCGAGCGATTGCGCAGCAGAAACAGGATCTGGAGTTTGGAGTGCAACAGATACAAAATACGCTTGTGCAAGCCGCCAATGGAAACTTTCACATTCGTACACCCTTAGCGCAAGACAACGTCCTCTGGCAAGTAGCTGTCTCATTGAATACTTTGCTCACGCGACTACAGCGTTCGAATCAATCAGAGCAAGAGTTGCAGCGTATACGCATGGAGATAGGACGGCTTGTGAACATGCTCTACGAAGCAGAGATCAAGCAGCATCCCTTGAAAACAACTCCAACAGGAACACTCGTAGACCCACTTTTACAACAACTAAGTGGACGGTATCTCGTACATCCACCATCTTCAAGTGATCAACCGTCGCGACCGAAACGTACCTCCTCATAAAAATACTCCATAGACATATTTAGTATCTTTGTATTTGCCTTACTTCTATACTCAATTTGACGCTACATAGTGACTACGAAGATGAACAATGAGTCGAGATTGCTCATTCAGTTTTACTTGTATGCGGCTGTTTTCTTCAAAAGGCTTATAGTATGGAAGAAGGAAATTTTGATGCATCAACCAAAGAAAGTCAAGACGTCTCTGTCCCGTGCCGGATTCTCGATCCGGGTTTTTTCCCTGAGCCTGCTCCTTATGGGAAGTATGCTCACCTTTATCTCTGCGCTGGCTTCGTCGAATCAGGTATTTGCGCAGGGATCACCGAAAATGAGTACGCATTACCTGACGAATGTACATCCTCATGCTGTTGTATCTTCGAAAAAAGATTTGCAGCCAAAGAGGTTCCTGGCAGCGACGGATACGCCAACGCCGACACCGACGGATACGCCGACGGCAACGCCGACGCCGACGCCGACGGCAACGCCGACGCCGACGGCAACGCCGACGCCGACGCCGACGGCAACGCCGACGCCGACGGCAACGCCGACGCCGACGGCAACGCCGACGCCGACGGCAACGCCGACGCCGACGCCGACGGCAACGCCGACACCGACGGCAACGCCGACACCGACGGCAACGGCAACACCGACGAGTACGCCAACGGCAACACCGACGAGTACGCCAACGGCAACACCGACGAGTACCGCGACAGCTACAGGAACGGCAACAACAAATAAGCCCTTACTGTTCCTTACCAATTCCAATACAGGTGGGAATGTATATAATGTTGGAGATCCTATAACCTTCAACCTGACCGTCTCTAATCTGCCATCTGCTCTTGCGGAAAGTCAGACGATTACTATTAATGATGCCATACCTACTGGCATAACCAACTTGATTGCTACTGGTAATGAATGGAACATTAGCTTTACCAGTACAACAGGTCCAGCAGAACTTACTGCTACGTATGTTGGTACGTATCCCGTTGCACCTGGTGCAGTCCTACCGACGATCACGCTTACTGGCAACCTGACGCCTCAAGCAGTTCCGTCTTTCACAACTGCTGCGACCGTCAGTTCTGCTGATGATCCCAATCCAGCGCTTAACACGTCGATCAATACTGTCTTCGTGTCCTTCGGACTCGCTACAGCGACGGCTACGACAAGCGTTACTGCTGTGCCTACAGCAAGTGTGACTGTTGTACCTTCGGTGACGACGACTGCAACACCTCCAGGTAATCCTGGGTCGGCCCCTGCGCTGGCAATTGTGAAGGTCAATCTGAATGGAGATCGTTTCAAGGTTGGCGATAAGGTGACCTATGTCATCGTAGTCGAGAACCTGAGTTCCGGTGCTCCAGTAGTTGCTCCGAACACCATCTCTGTCTCGGATGTCCTTCCTTTAGGGTTGACAGACATTAAGGTGGGGGTGGATGGTTCACAGTGGAACTATGCATCTGGCGATAATAACGGTCCGGCATTACTCACTGTTGACTACGTGGGCAACTATCCTGTTGCACCAGGCCAGGTACTGGCTCCGATCACGATTACTGGTAAGTTAACCAATGATGCTGTTCCTTATGTCACTAATACCGCCACGGTTGATACTGCGGGCAACATCATTGTAAATAATTCCGCGACGGATACCGTTTTTGTAGATGCAAATGGCAATGGTCAGTGTTGCAATAATGGTTGCTGCACCGATCAAAATGGCAATAACGGCAACGGAAGCAACGGAAACAACGGCAACGGAAGCAACGGAAACAACGGCAACGGAAACAACGGCAACAGTAACAATGGCAAGGACAAAAACCACGGTGATCATCGTCATCATGGGAAAGGGGGTAGAAATCCGATTAGTGGAGATCCAACCAGCTATAATGGAAGTGGAAATCCAACCAGCTATAATGGAAGTGGAAATCCAATAAGTGGAGATCCAACCAGTGGAAATCCAACCAGTTATAATGGAAGTGGAGATCCTACTGGCAGCGGTGCTCTTCCCCACCTACCATTGACTGGTGGTGCCCCACTAGCTGGTTAGTGTTTCCTTGTAAGAGATTGTCTATCTCTTGCTAAGACCCTCCAAATTGAGATGTTCCTGATCTACTCTTCATTCTGTACTGCGAGAGAAAGTTCTCACCGTTGAGAGACGCAGGGAAAAAGTGGATCAGGGGCATCTTTTTTCTCGAAAGAGAGCTTTTCTTCCATAAAACCTGTCGCTCTATTCACGTACCAACATAGATGCGTTGAGTGTTGAGTATGAGGTCTGACCGCTTAATGCCAGGGTCAGGTCAAGGTCGGCGAGCAGATTCAGTAATACTTCCTGCACCCCTTGCTCCCCACCAAGCGCCAGCCCCCATACGTATGGCCTCCCCAGCAAGACCGCTTTTGCTCCTAGCGCGACGGCTTTGAAGACATCCGCTCCCCGCCGAATACCGCTGTCGAACACGATTGGCATCTGATTATCAACCGCCTGTACAATACCTGGCAAGGCGTTCAGCGCCGCTTGCGCGCCCTCGACCTGGCGTCCGCCGTGATTTGAGACAATAATGCCGTCCATGTCATATTTTATCGCTTTACGGGCGTCTTCGGGATGCATAATCCCCTTTAGAAAGATTGGCAGGCTTGTATGCTGACGCAAAAAACCAAGATCTTGCCAGGTAAGTTGTGGATTGGTAAAAATGTCGATAAAGTGGCGAATGGCGGCAAACGGATTCTCCTCTGGTGTGGCAGTCAATCCACTTCGGAATGCCGGATCGGTAAAATAGTTGGCCAGACCCTCGCCCTGTAGAAATGGAAGGTAAGCGTTCTGAATGTCTTGTTCGCGCCAACTGAGCATGACGGTGTCTACAGTGATAACAATTGCTTTGTAGCCCGCTCGTTCTGCCCGGCGCACAAAACTTGCATTCACTGCGGGATCTCTGCTCCAATAGAGCTGAAACCAGCGCAGTGTGTCTCCTAGTGCCTGGGCCACCTCTTCAATAGTTTTCGATGCGGCTGTGCTTAAGACAAGTGGAACTCCTACACTGGCGGCGGCTCTGGCAACCGCCACCTCGGCATCAGAATGAAGGATGGATTGCACTCCTATGGGCGCAAGGAGCAGCGGCACGGGCAGCTCCATGTCGAGCACACGTACACGCAGATCACGCTTTGATACATCGCGCAGCATACGCGGCACAATATGCCATTGTTGAAACGCTGCCCGGTTGGCAGCCATCGTCTCTTTCATACCTGCGAGATAGCCGCTTGCTTCCTGACTCATCTTCGCATTTGCTTCTCGCTCCAACTCTTCGGGCGAGATAGGGCTGCCTGGGCGCTGCCCTTGCAAGCCTGCCAGGTAGACTTGCATCTGCCGCTCAATGCCATATGTGCGGGACGTATACTGCTTCTTCGTTTCGTCTTGCATGCTCTCCTTCTTTCTTGACTGTCCTCGCTTTTTTCTTTCAACTCAATTATTCTATCTGTTAAGAACGCACTTTATCAATGGCTTTCTTCCCTTGCGCTCTTTTAGAGAGAAGCTTTATAATATCCTGGCACACTTTAAAGGAGTTGGATAGAACGACGTAAAAAGTAGTATACAGGTCTGTAATAAGTAAATCTAGATATGTGGATCTTTGAGCAAGAAAAATGGAATCGCTGTCCTCGATGGAGTGCGCGCCATCGCCTGTCTCAGCGTCACTGCTTATCATATTAACCGCTTTGCATTGCTAGGGCGTGTATTGACTCCGGATTTGGGCGCACTGGCCGTATCGTTTGCCCTGGCAGGTTCGTCAGGAGTGACGTTATTTTTTGTGCTTTCGGGCTTCTTGCTCTTTACATCGTATGCAAGATCGCTGTTGTTTGATGCTGAGTGGCCTTCTGCACGCCGTTTCTATCTCCGCCGCGCCTTTCGTATTCTTCCTGGCTATTATGTTTCTCTGGCCTTGCTGATCTTTTTGACTGGAAACTTTATGTATTTTCAACCCGCTCACTGGAATGAGTTCGCTCTCTTTCTTACGTTGTTTATGGACTCCAGCCAGCTCACCTATCAAGCGATCAATGGGCCTTTCTGGACGCTGGCCGTGGAGTGGCAGTTCTATTTGCTGCTACCTCTCCTCGCCTGGGCCTTTCGTCCATTGGTGCAGCGTGGATCTCTTCAGCGTCGCCTGATTCTGCTGCTACTCTGCCTTGTGGCCTTGATGGGGTGGGGAATCACCACACGTTATTGGGGACGCTCCTGGGAATTGAATCCACATCAGCCTGCCGTGTTGTCTCCTTTTATGCATAATCTAGTTCTATTTTTCTTTTATGGAAGTAGTGGTAAGTTTCTTGAGGACTTTGCGGCTGGTATGTTGCTCTGTGTCGTTTACGTGCTCTCTCAACAGATACGCAAGCATCGTATTGTTGCTTTCCTCCAGCGTTACTGCTGGTGGCTCTGGGGGCTTGGAATTCTGGAATTGTTTTATACGGCGGTCTGGTCGGCTCTACCTGGTAGTGCACTGGTTGCTCCTCTTATCGGGCCGCACAACTGGCTGAGCGAATTTGTGCTTGCCGTTGGTTTCACTCTCTGCATCGCAGCATTACTCTTCGGTCCTGCTCAGCTCAAAGGCTTACTGGAGTGGCGGCCACTGCGTGAAACTGGGCTTTTATCCTATGCAATCTATATCTGGCATCTCCCCCTTCTCCTCGTCTTTCTCGCCTTCGTCCTTCCATATATAAGTGCATGGTGGAATATTTTTATCTATAGCACCTATTGGATATGGGTTGCGCTCGTCATTCTGCCCTTTTCGTATCTGTTCTACCGCTTTATAGAGCTTCCGTGGATACAGATTGGAAGTCGTGTCACAAGCAAGGAGAGCAGATAAGTACTTTTTGTGGATAGAGTCCCGAAGTATTTGTAGAGTAAAGATTGGAAGAGGATCTGATTGGAAGCGTATATTGGATGATATAGACGGTTTTTAGGCTTGTAGCAGAGGGTAAATGGTAGCTAGCTAACAGTATCTTCTACCTATTGCCCTTGAAAACCGGTACTCACCCTGATAATCTTTCCAAGACGTGCTACAATTATGTTGGGATACGTCTTAAAAGAAGAGGGTGAATAACTAGTACTGGCTCCGAAATACGTAAGAAATAACCTGGACAAACAGACTTTCTCCAACCTCAAATTAGTAAAGAAAATCAGGAGACACCATGAGTACTGAGCAGCAAAAGCGACCAGATGGACGCGACGCCACCTCATCAAACATGCCTCGTGTCGTCACGCTGCCTAAAGACGAAGATCGAGATACGTTGGTTGATTATTACCATCAGATGTTGCTTGTCCGTCGCTTCGAAGAAAAAGCAGATGAAATGTATAAGATGGCTCGCATCGGGGGATATTGCCATCTCAATCTAGGTGAAGAGGCCACCGTTGTTGGATTTTGTGCGGGTCTGGAACGACAAGATTACCTGTACGCGAACTACCGTGAGCATGGATATGCGATTTGTCGCGGCATCTCTACAAATGCCGTCATGGCAGAGTTATTTGGCAAAGAGACAGGGTGCTCGCATGGCCGTGGAGGGTCAATGCATATGTTTAGCCTGGAGCACCGTCTCATGGGTGGCTATGGTATTGTGGGCGGGCAAGTTCCTCTAGCCGTAGGAGCTGCCTTTGCAGTAAATTATCGTGGCACCAACGAGGTTGTGGCCGTACAGATGGGCGATGGTGCTACAAATGGCGGTCCGTTCTACGAATCGTTGAATCTGGCGAAAATCTATAAACTTCCAGTCGTCTTTTTTGTGGTGAATAATGGCTATGGCATGGGCCTGCCCGTGGATAAGGGATCTGCCGTGTCCGAGTTGTACCGCAAAGGGTGTGCCTTTGATGTCGTAGGCGAACGCGTGGATGGCACTGATGTGCTGGCTGTTCGTGATGCGGTGCGCAAGGCAGTGAAGACCGCTCGTGAGCAGCGCCAGCCGGCTATTGTCGAGGCCGTCAGCTTCCGTTTCCGTGGCCATTCCGTTATCGACCCTGACCGTTATCGTGATGAGGAGCTGGTAAAGCGCGGCCGTTCGACAGATCCTATTGCCCAGTTTGCTCAGCGTCTGCTGGATGCACATCTTATCGATAGTACCGCCCTGCATGATATAGAGGAACGGGTGGAGCGCGAAGTGGAAGAATCTGTCAAGTTCGCCGAGGAGAGCCCTTTCCCATCTGTGGAGACCCTGTTCGATTATATCTATGCGTCTGACGACGTGGTACAGGAGAAGAGATAACAATGGCTGAGATTAGCTTCCGGCAGGCGCTCAACGATACACTCCGCGAAGAGTTGCTTCGCGATGAGAATGTTTTTTTGATGGGTGAGGAGATAGGAGTCTTCGAGGGCTCGTATAAAATTACTGCGGGTCTCTTAAAAGAGTTCGGCCCAAAGCGCGTGGTGGATACCCCGATCGCCGAGAACGGTTTTGTGGGTATGGCTGTGGGGGCGGCTATGCTCGGCCTGCGCCCGGTCGTGGAGATCATGACCTTCAACTTTATTGCCCTGGCGATGGATGAAATTCTAAACCACGCGGCAAAGATCTACTATATGTTCGGCGGTCAGACACCCGTTCCGATGGTGATTCGGACGCCCGGTGGCGGTGGGCAGCAGCTCTCTGCAACCCATTCACAGAATCTTGAAACCTGGTTTGCCCATATCCCCGGCCTACAGGTGGTAGCTCCCTCAAATCCCGAAGATGCAAAAGGCCTGCTCAAGACTGCTATTCGCAATAACAACCCCGTGCTCTTCATCGAGCATTTGGGCCTCTACAATACGAAGGGCGATGTTCCTGCCGATGACTACACAATCCCCTTCGGCAAGGCCAAAGTTTCTAAAGAAGGGGCCGATCTAACGGTGATCAGTTATTCTCGTATGGCGGCTCAGGCTCTTGATGTAGCCCGACGTATGGAGCAGGAGGAGGGCTGGAGCGTGGAGGTTGTGGATATCCGCTCACTGCGACCTCTAGACCGAGAGACGATTGTGAATTCAGTGAAAAAGACGGGTCGTGCGATTGTCTTTGAAGAGGATTGGCGCTCGTATGGCATTGGGGCGGAGATAGCCGCGACAGTGCAGGAAGAAGCTTTTGACTATCTGGACGCACCCATTAAACGTGTCGCCAACGTAGAAGTGCCACTTCCATATTCTAAACCGCTTGAAACGGCTGCCTTGACCGGAGCGAAACAACTGGTGGAGGCTATTAATGAGCTCGCTCCGCGTCGGAGGAGGGTTGTTACACATGCCTGAAATAAATATGCCTCGTTTGAGTGACACGATGCAGGAAGGAACGATCACGCGCTGGCTGAAGAAACCGGGCGATGAGGTGAAGAAGGGTGAGGTGGTTGCAGAGGTCGAGACGGATAAGGCGAATATGGAGATTGAGTCCTTCAACGCCGGCGTGCTTCAACAGATTCTGATACAAGAGGGTGAAACTGCTCCCATTGGTCAACCCATCGCGGTTGTCGGTTCTGGAGCTTCTGTAGCATCCTCTCAGCCCGTCGCCTCTGCCACCTCTCATGCTGAGAGCGCTGCAACCGAACAAGCAGTGACAAGTAGCAATAATAGCACAGCAAATACCTCTCAGAGTGCACATGTTGCCGCATCTTCTTCAGGTACAAATGGGCAGGTAGGTCGCGAGAATGGCTTTATCAAAGTCTCTCCATTGGCCCGCCGTATGGCAGAGGAGCATGGAATCGAGCTAAGTCAGATCAATGGTACTGGTCCCGGTGGACGTATCGTGCGCGACGATATCGAGGATTATATCGAACAGCGCGGAACCTCTTCGACCGCTGCTCCAGTAGCTGCGAATGTGGTCGCCTCTGCTCCTGCTTCTGAAGCTCCTGCCCAGCCGCAACCGGTCTCTTCGGCACCTCCTGAATCTTCAAACGGCGTGCCCGAAGTCTCTACAGCTGATTCAGAAATCATAACGCTCTCATCCATGCAGCGAACGATTGCCCGCCGCCTGACCGAATCCAAGCAGACGATTCCACACTTTTATGTCGGTGCCGAGATCGATATGACAGATGTCCTTGCCATGCGCCAGAAGCTCAACGCCAACCCGGATGAGGATGGCGTGAAAATTAGCGTCAATGATTTGATCATTAAGGCTTGCGCGCTAGCCCTTGAGAAGTTCCCTCAAGTGAATGGATCTTACAAAGAAGGGCAGTTTGTGCTGCATAAGCAGATCAATATCGGTATCGCCGTCGATATTCCTGCTGGCTTGGTTGTGCCGGTGATCCGCGATGCAAATACAAAGGGTCTGCGTACTATTGCTCGTGATGCAAAGGGTTTGATCGCGAAAGCTCAGTCCGGGAAATTGTCATCTTCTGATCTGGATGGTGGAACCTTCTCAATTTCAAACCTGGGCATGATGGATGTCACCGAATTTAGCGCGGTGATTAATCCTCCTCATGCCGCCATCCTGGCCGTTGCAGCGACCCGCAAGACGTTTGTTCCTATCGATGACCAGCCGGTTGTCCGTGATCTGATGCATGTAACGCTTTCGGCTGATCATCGCATCATTTACGGCGCGATGGTGGCTCGCTTCCTTCAAGAGGTGAAGCGCGTCCTCCAAAACGTTTACCCCCTGCTTGGCTAATACTTGCTCTCATTCCCTTTGGATGTTGAGAGTACGAGGCAGTGAAGAGCTATCCAAAATAGAAAGGATAGCTCTTTTCTTTCCTTCTAAACGTATTCCTGCTTCTTTCTTTTCTTATAAATATTATGTGACATATAGGCTACGCGGTAGAGGATATCCATACCGAATGTGTATTTAATGTTATCCTTGTAGGTATGGTTCATTTTATTCACCCGTCTGGCTCTAATGATACTGGAGCTGTAGAGGAAGGATAGCTTATTGCATGCCACATGATGCACAACAATATCACTCACAACAGTTTGAACATATCATTGCCACGGTTTTTACCTGCCGTAGCATTATTAAATATAACCTTACGCTCAGCCCTGAACAAAAGGAAGAGCTTTTTAAAGATATTGATACGTCACTTGAAGCACTCCGCTCTTATTTGATTGCACCGCTTGCCAGCACAGCAGAGAATGTATCTTCAGATTCCCAAATGCTACAAACAGATAGTCCTTCTGTATCCGAAACAGATGCGCTATCTTCAGAAGATGTATCGCCGGTGCTGTCATCAGAGAAACAGGTCTTGCAATCTCTTTATAAGATGTATCATTCCTATATGGATGAGAAGCAAAGTCCGAACATCTCTACATTTATGAAGCGTTTCAATGAAGTGATGTCAGCAATGAACGAGATTCAACAGAGCATTCAAATGACTTCTGAGTCACCTACCAGTCGAGAGCTTATTACGGTTTCTATTGAGCATATGAGAATATTTGTCTCTGATCTCTATTCAGTGTTTACAGAATTCATCCGAATATTGTCTGATATCTTGCAACAAAATAATGAGAATCTCAATACAGAGGAAATTTCTTTTTTGTATGCGAACGCTCCTCGTGTACGAATGCAAAATGTCCAGCAGGAAGGGAAAGACGCTGAGCGCGACCTGACTGTTCTCTCTCAAGCCTATACAGCCCACCGGCAGTTAGATCGGCTCAAAGGTGATCTGGTAGGGCGCGTGCGCGAGGTCACTACTTTTCTAAACTTCTTAAAGAAAAATGTTGCAAATAACGTGAGTGGACGCGAAGAGTTGATCGTGCGCTTGAATCATGCGACCAACTTACTTGACGATATGTCTCGTCTCTTAGCAGAATACGAAAAGGCAGCTTCGACCCTCCTTTAGGTTGCTTCTCATTAAACATTTTGCGAACTTTTGCGCCGAGCGCAAAAGTTCGCAAAATGTTTAATGAGAAGCAACCTAAAGGAGGCGTGTCTGGTTTGCATCTTTTTTTTTAGCTCTAGAGTGTTTGGAGTAAAGGATCAAAGTAGTTACAGAATCTTTTAATGAAAGAGGTGAATGATGCCAGAGAACAGAGTTGTGGTCGGAGTTTTTGCCAACCGTTCGGAGGCAGAGCAGGCGATGCATGATTTGCATGCCGCCAATTTCTACAATCTCGGCTTTATCGTACGCGATCAGGATCATATTACACAGATGCTGCCAGAGGGCGAAGTGAGTATGCATGAGCATAGCGGAGAAGAGCATCCGGCTCGGTCGGGGGCTGTGAGGGGTGGAGTAGTGGGTGGCGTCGTGGGTGCCGCAGCGGCTCTCTTGATTCCCGGTATCGGACCTGCTATCTCGGGTGGTATTTTGACGACAACCCTTGCTGCTGCTGCTATCGGTGCCGCTGCTGGAGGTCTGATCGGCGCGTTCACACACATTGGCGTATCAGAAGAGGATGCTCACTACTACGAGCAAGAGGTCCAGTCTGGTCGCACGATCGTGATCGTCCAGGCGGACGACGATCCGATCGAAGCTTTTAACATTATGGAGCGCAACCGCGCTTTCAATGCGAAACAGCCCTCACGCAATCTTGACCCCGAGGCTACAGTCGAGTTGGAGCCCCTAGAAAATGATACGCAATCAGGCAATAACTTGTAGGATTCGTACGTTTATTACTATATCTCGCGGGTTGCACTGCATAGTTTTTCATTTTTTGCACTCTGTTTAGTTGCGAACACATTTTAAGTATACCTTAAGCTTGTTTCAAGCAAAAAATGAAAAACTATGAAAAAAATCTCTATTTGGACGGACATCTCAAAATTCTTGGATGTCTGTCTTCTTATAAATAGACGATTCGCTATTGCTGTGATACAATACATTTCATTGAATAAGCGCTATAACTAGCTTACTAGTGCTCTCTTGTCAAATTCATAGCAATCTGCCTCATAGCTACTCAATAAGGAGCAAGCATGCCATCACAAGGATACGTACGCTTTCCTGCCATTTTTCATAATCTCATTGTGTTTGTTTCGGAAGATGACCTCTGGCTCGTTTCAAGTGAAGGAGGACGTGCTGAGCGTTTAACCGCAGGGGTAGGCGAGGTGAGATATCCGCGCTTCTCGCCCGATGGAACGCAGATGGCTTTTGTGGGACGCGAGGAAGGTCCTAGCGAAGTTTATGTGATGCCCGCCCTGGGTGGTCCCGCCCAGCGTCTGACGTTCCAATCAGCGAGCTGCCGCGTCCTTGGATGGTCCCCCGCTGGCGACGAGATTCTATATGCCAGCAATGCTGGTCAGTTTGCGGGGCGCTTCGAGGTGATCTACGCCGTCAAGCCTTCCGGTGGCCTGCCTCGCCAGCTTCCCTTCGGTATGGCAAACGCAATTTCATATAGTCTAGAAGGTGGAGTGGTGATTGGGCGGAATATTAATGTCCGTGAATTTTCTCATTGGAAGCGTTATCGCGGTGGTACCGCTGGTCACTTATGGTGTGATGCCGCTGGTGATGGCTCGTTTAAGCGCTTGCTGCAGGTGAACGGGAACGTAGCCGACCCATGTTGGATCGGCAATCGTATCTATTTTCTGTCGGACCACGAGGGCATAGGCAACATTTATTCGTGTACTCCAGATGGCAATGATCTACAGAGACACACGCAACACGAGGATTTTTACGCGCGCCACCTCTCGACTGATGGGCAGAGTCTGGTTTATCACTCGGGTGCCGACCTTTACCTCTTCAATCCTGCATCTTCGGAGCTACGTCACCTTGAGGTAACGTTGCCGAGCCTACGTACGCAGCGTAATCGCAAGTTTGTCTCTGCGGCGACGTACCTGGATAGCTACGCGCTTCATCCTCAAGGTCACTCGGTTGCTCTGACCACGCGCGGAAAGGCGTTCACGATGGGCAACTGGGAGGGACCCGTGTTGCAGCACGGTGAGTTGGATGGTGTGCGCTATCGTTTTCTAGAGTGGCTCAACGACGGCAAGCGTCTGCTGGCTATTCATGACAGACCGGGCCGTGAAGAACTTATCATCTTCTCGCCTGAGACCGCCGATGAGCCAAAGACGTTTCCAGATATCGAGTTTGGGCGCGCGGTTAGCCTCTCTGTTTCTCCTGTTGGTGACCTGGTTGCGCTTACAAATCACCGCAATGAACTGATTGTAGCGAATCTGGAGGAGGGGACTGCGCGCGTGCTGGACCGTAGCGACTCCCATCGTATCGATGGAATCGCCTGGTCTCCAGATGGAGCCTGGCTAGCCTATGGTTTCTCTCTCTCTCCACGTCAATCTGCTATTAAGCTCTGTGAGCTGGCAAGCGGTGCAACGCATCAGGTGACCGTGCCTATACTCAATGATGTGTCTCCCGCTTTCGATCCAGAGGGGAAGTATCTGTACTTCCTGGGCCATCGGATCTTTAATCCGGTCCATGATAATCTGCAGTTCGATCTGAACTTTCCCCGTGGTGTGAAGCCCTACGCTGTCATGCTGCGTCGCGATCAACGCTCTCCTTTTATCCCAGAAGTGAAGAATCCAGATGAAAAGGAGAAGGAGAAGGAGGCAGAGAAAGAGGAGGCGGACGAGAAAAAGGCAGCAGATGAGTCAGACTCTTCCCAGGAAGGAAGTGAGAGTAAGGAGAATGGAGCAAAGAAGGTCGCTCCTGTAACGATTGATCTGGAAGGGATCAGTGAGCGTGTGCTGCCCTTTCCAGTCTCTGAAGGTCGCTATAGTGCCGTTCATGGAATAAAGGGGAAGGTCCTCTTCCTGTCATTCCCAATCGAAACTCCGTCTTCCGAACCTCTTCCGAACGCTGCTAGAGGCGTTGTTGATGTCTATGATTTTGACACCTATAAAAGCGAGAAGTTCCTGGATGGTGTGAATGATCTGGATCTGTCGCGCGATGCGAAGATGCTGATTTATCGTGGTGCCCATCATCGTCTGCGTGTGATAAAAACCGGTGAGAAGCCGAAGTCAGACAACAGCGAGCGCTCTAGCCGTGAAAACGGCTGGCTTGACCTGCAGAGGATAAAAGTATCAGTGCAACCCTCTGCTGAGTGGAAGCAGATGTTTGCCGAAGCCTGGCGTTTGCAACGAGAGCAGTTCTGGACTGAGGACATGTCTGGCATCGATTGGGCTGCTATCTACGAGCAGTATGCGCCCCTGGTAGAGCGCGTCAGTTCACGCTCTGAACTGTCCGACCTGCTCTGGGAGCTGCACGGTGAGTTGGGCACCTCACATGCTTACGAGATGGGTGGCGATACGCGTCATGCTCCACAATATCGGCAGGGCTTTCTCGGCGTCGACTGGACCTACGATGAGGAACGCAATCGCTATCGCATTGCGGCCATCGTGAGGGGTGAGCCATCTGAGAGTCGCACAACGTCTCCTTTGACCAGCCCAGGGCTCAATGTCTCGGTAGGTGACGCCGTCCTGGCCATCAATGGCCAGCGGGTGACGACGGGGCATACTCCTCAAGAATTGTTGGTCAATCAGGCCAGCCAAGAGGTTCAGCTTACGATCGAGGATGCACAGACACAAGAGGTGCGTGTCGTTGTTGTCAAGGCCCTCTCTGGTGAGATGCCCGCCCGCTATCGTGAATGGGTCGAGCATAATCGCCGCGTCGTGCACGAATCTTCTCAACATCGCGTTGGCTATGTGCATATTCCCGATATGGGAAGTAATGGCTATGCTGAGTTTCATCGCAGCTATCTTGCTGAATATGATTATCCCGCCCTGTTGATCGATGTGCGCTGGAATGGTGGTGGTAACGTCTCTGGCCTTTTGCTGGAAAAGCTCTCGCGCCGTCGTATTGGCTATGATTTCTCCCGCTGGGGGCAGCCTGAGCCCTATCCCGCCGAGTCGCCGCGTGGCCCGATGGTCGCGCTGACAAACGAGCATGCAGGTTCTGATGGCGATATCTTCAGCCATAGCTTTAAGTTGATGGGCCTGGGTCCCTTGTTGGGTATGCGTACATGGGGTGGTGTGATTGGTATTAGTCCTAGCTATAAGCTCGTGGATGGGACAGTCACGACGCAGCCAGAATATTCTTTCTGGTTTAAAGATGTTGGTTGGAATGTTGAGAACTATGGTACCGATCCTGATATTGAGGTAGATATCGCCCCCCAGGATTTTGCGCAGCAGACTGATCCTCAGCTTGAGCGTGCTCTGGCCGAGGCCCTACGCTTAATCGAGGAGCATCCATCACTTGAGCCAAAACCTGGCGATCGCCCGCGTCTTGGCCGCAAATAAATTCTTCTACAAGATTCGCATGTTTGTATGACGACAAAATGTGCGCCTCGCGCACATTTTGTCGTCATACAAACATGCGAATCTTGTAGGTGTAAAACAAATGGAAGAAGGCTACTCTACTCTCAACTGAGACACTTCTGTGACAATTTCGCGATATTCTTACCACACCTGCGCTTTATACTCTTGCTAGGGGGTAAATAGTTACCATAAGAAAGGATATCGCTCATGCAATCGCCTTCTCATAGAAATCAAGCTGGTTATCAACAGGTTCACACTCCTGAATACGGAACAGAATATATGTCATCTGCATATGATCCCCAACAGTACGAGCAGCAGTACTATCGACCTGTTCCACCCGATATGCCCGGTCCACAAGCCGTACCACCTCCAATCCAGTATGCACATCCACCTTATCAGCAATCCTCTTTCTTTTACGCTCCCTCCGGGCGGAGCGAAGATGGTGTGGATGGGAGACTTGCCGCCGCGCTATGCTACGTGGGTTTCTGGTTAACTGGACTTCTCTTTGTCCTTTTTGTACGCGAGAACAAGTTTATTCGCTTTCATGCCATGCAGTCTTTGCTCTTCTTTGGCGGCGTCAATGTACTCTTCGTTTTCTTTATAAGCACCTTCTCTGGCCATTTCTTTTTCTTCCACATCTTCCACTTTTTTCAAGGCTTTGCCATCCTGGCTTTTGTCTTGATAAATATTATTGCCACTGTGGCCTGGCTGGTAGGACTCTTTGGCGCTCTAAGTGGTAAGTATACAAAACTGCCCTTTGTGGGCGATTACGCCGAGCGTTTTGCGAATAAAGGTACAACAATGAAGTGAGATGTCCATGTACCTGTGCTGACCTGCTTGTAATTTTCCTACAAAAGCCAAAATCGAGGCTCTGATAATTTATCATGACCTCGATTTTGTGCTTTTTTTGTGCTTTAAAAGCTGCTATGCGTGCAGCTCTTTTTGCCAGATGCCAGCAAAGTCGGCTGCGGCGTTGTGGACCAGTAATCCTGGTTGCGCTATACGTGCCGCTTCGGATATCACGAGTACGTGTTCCTCATCCAGATAAAGCTGAATCTGCTCTGCCTGTTGTGCCATGCTGAGTGTGTGCCACTGCTCTGCCCTAAAGCTGTCTGGTAGTGACAGGACATGATTGATGACGGGAGCAATTCCTTCGCTCGTGACGGCGAGCTTCCAGCTCTCACTGCTCTTGAGAAACTGTACCCGCAGTCTTTCTGTAGCCGCGTACTGTAGCAGAATACCGAATTCTGGCGCTTCTTCCATGTGCCGCGGCCGCATGCTTACCCCAAATTCAAATTCTGATAGTGCATTTCCTTTAAGAATAATCAGCTCTTCAGACGTAAAGTGTACCTGCTCTAGCTCATCGCTCCGTGTATTCTGATCCGACCAAAGTATTTGATTTGTGTTCACGCTTGTTTGCCATCCTGATGTGTGTATAGTAGAACGTTTGCAAAAATGAGTGTGGAAATTTTTGATAAGGCGGTTGCTCATAAAGAATTTGCATATGCCCAATCTCTAACCCGACATCCACTTATAAGAAAGTGACCTATCTTTATCTAAAGTAATTAGACGAAGAGTTCATCTACTTGGATACATAATAGGGATCAATTCCTATAATAGATACGAGGGGAATTTTCTGGACCTTTGATTCTTTCGCTCTCTGTCTGCTTATTTGCACGGCCCCTCGTTTGTGTTTTGTGGTAGAAAGGATGTGTGGAGTGCAAAACTCTATCTACTCTCTTTTTCGAGTGAGTGCTTCTGTTTTGATCCTGCTTGTGCTTTTCTGTAGTATTCCTTCAGCGACAGGTAGATTATCTCTCAATAGTAGTCATCACCTGGGTGCGCTCGCTCAATCTTCTCGGGGAGTTTATGCGCGGCGCTGGGGACACAGGATTCCCCCCAATTATAATGAATGTCTACAACAGCTCAGTATCCGCTGTTATGATCCGCAGCAGATGCGCAATGCTTATACTGTCACTCCTCTACTGAGTGCCGGGTATATCGGAACCGGGCAGACCATCGTGATTATTGATTCTTTTGGCAGCCCGACTGCTGTTGCTGATCTGACAAAGTTTGATGCCGATTATGGTTTGCCCGATCCTCCCTCTTTTCACATTTTTGCTCCTCTCGGCGCAGTTCCCTTCGATCCCCAAAACGCTGATCAGGTTGGATGGGCTGAGGAGACGGACCTGGACATTCAATGGGCACATGTGATGGCTCCTGGAGCCAGTATTGTGCTGCTGACAAGCCCGGTTGCTGAGACGCAAGGTGTGCAAGGAATGCCTGAGTTCTTGAAACTAGAGCAGTATGCATTGGATCATCATTTGGGAACGATCTTTTCGCAAAGCTGGGGGACAACCGAGGAGACGCTCTTCACGCCCGAAGGCAAGAAGGTTCTCAACAGCTTTAATGATTTCTATCGCAAAGCGGCCGCGCAGCAACATATAACCTTTTTAGCCTCGGCTGGCGATGCCGGTTCTGCCAATCCAGATGTGAATAACAACATTTATCCGTTCCCGACGGTCGGTTTCCCCGCTTCTTCACCCTGGGTGACGGCGGTCGGTGGTACAAGTCTTTACGCCGATGCCAATGGAAATTACCAGTCAGAGACCGCCTGGAATGATGGTATTGGAAGTGCGACAGGCGGAGGCTATAGCCTGTATTTTAAAGCTCCCGATTATCAGAAAAAGACGCTTCCTGCTTCTGTCCAGGCTGCTTCTCGTGGCTATCGCGGACTTCCTGACGTGACGTATAATGGTGACCCTGCTACAAGTATTCCGGTCTATCTTGGCTTCTTGCCAAATCCTGATTACTATCTGTTTGGTGGCACAAGTGCGGGGACGCCTCAATGGGCTGGGCTGATTGCCGACGCAAATCAGTTAGCTGGTCATCCACTCGGCTTTTTGAATCAAAAGCTCTACCGGCTCGGTGCTCTTCAGCCACAGATTGGGCCAGTGTTTCACGACATTCTCAGTGGAAATAATGCTCAGGGTTCGATTCCAGGATATCAGGCCACTCCTGGCTGGGACGCAGTCTCTGGTTGGGGATCACCAATCACGGCAGCGTTACTGGCCCACTTGACTCAATAGTGCTTTGACCTGCTTCATTTCGCCCAGCTGCGTAGCGACGACCCTCGCGGTTGTCGTTGCTGAGGTGTACTCTTAAGCTACCAACGACAACCGCGAGGGTCGTCGCTACGCGGAACCTGTGAAGTGAGCAAGCAGCAGCGTGGACGTTTTGGTCTCTATTCTACTTGCCAGACTTGTACGTTGCCATTGCCACTGGCGGCGACGATATGTTTGCTGTCGGCTAGCCAGGCGATGGCGTAGGTTGAAGTAGCACGAACATGATAGAGGACGGCATGACTGACATTCTCGTTCTCTATAGTTCGCAGGTGCAATGTCTTGTCTTTGCTGGTCGAGGCCAGCCTGTTTCCATCGGGAGACCAGAGTACTGCCTGCACCAGATCACTATGGTCATCGTAGGTAGCTACCAGATGCCCTTTGTTTAAGGGCTCCCAGATGTGAATGATGCCATCTTCGCCAGCCGAGGCGAGGCGTACACCCTGTGGCGACCAGGCTATTGCTCGTATCCAGCTACTATGCCCACGATAGGTGAAATGTTTTTTTCCACTAACCCAGTTCCAGACCTGGATTTCGTGCCAGGAACCAGAGGCAAGCGCATTGCCATTGGGTGCCCACGTCAAGGCACGCACCCAATAACTGTGCCCTCGATAAATATATTGATTTTTTCCGCTGACCGGGTCCCAGATGTGGATGCTGTGATCTGTTCCACTACTGGTCGAGGCGAGGTGTTTACTATCTGGTGACCACTCCAGTGCTGATATCATCCCCGCGTGCTCCTCGTATGTAGTGATTCTCGCGCCCGTCGTAGCATTCCAAACCTGAATACTCCTGTCAAGGCTGGCCGAGGCAATGCTCTGTCCATCGGGAGACCAGGCAAGAGCTGTGACACTGCCCGTGTGTCCACGATAATAAAGAGTACTTGCTCCTGTTGTAGTCCCACGTACTTCTATTGCACGATCGTGTCCTCCATACGCAATACGCCGTCGGTCCGGTGACCAGGCAATGGCGTAAATAGATTCACTGACAGCTTTCTCTGTACTATACGTACTATCTTGCTGAGTGAGCGCAACAGTTGCCGCTCTATAGTCGGATGGTGGTTGAGAGGTCGGCTCTACCACAGGTGTAGTGTGCGTTGTGCGAGCGGAAAGATAGGCTTGTTCGAGGGCGTGAGCGAAATCCTGTATGCCTGCAAACCGTTGCTTCGGGTCCTTTTCCAGCCCTCGCATGATGACCGTTTCAAGCTCGGGTAGAAGCGCGACTCCGCGCTCATGGAATGATGGTGGCTGGCTAAATGCGTGTTGGACAACGACTTCTTCATAAGTGCCATGAAATGGACGCGTGCCACACAGCCATTCGTAGACAATGACGGCGAGCGAGTATTGATCGCTCGCGGGTTCAGGCTTGCCACGTGCCTGCTCCGGTGCCATATAGACAATCGTACCGGAGATATCGCGCGTTTTGTCTCCCGATGAGCTTTGCGCTACGACGGCGAGGCCAAAGTCGCTGAGCAGCACCTCTTCATTACGTCCTAGCAGCATATTTTCCGGCTTGACGTCCCGGTGAATGACTCTCTGGTTGTGCGCATATTGCAGCGCATCTGCGATCTGTTTCACATAGCCGACAATTGTGTCAAGAGACAGGCATGTTCCCTTTGGATGGCGTTGACGCAAAGTACCGTGAGGAGCATAGCTCATCACAAGAAATGGCAGATTATTTTCAACGCCAAAGTCGAGGATACGCACAATGTGGGGGTGCTCCAACTGAGCTATTGTGCGTGCTTCCCGTTGAAAATGGACGATCTCATCTTGCGCCAGCCTGGCGTCCAGTATTTTGATGGCGGCCTGCGTTCCGAGATAGACATGCTCGCCTAAATAGACATCCGCGAAGCCACCATGCCCCACGAGACGCATAAGTCGATAGTTTCCTAGCTGCTGGCCTGTACGGTCGGACATGTGATAACTTCCTGTTTAAAAACATCGTTGTACATAGATTTTAGGAGAGCGAACTATAAACTGTCAAGCAAGCTTCATGCTGCTTGCCCCTAAGTTGACTTTCAAGATATCATGCATTGAATAGACTGCTTACTCATCTGGGTTGAGTACAGTATTAAGATATGCATATACACCAAAAATGTACAATAGAAGGAGCCAGCTATGGCTGAACAGTATCCAACCGATCGTGAGTCTTTAGAGCGCGATTCTGACCTGGAATTTTTTATTGGAAGTGGTCCTGGCGGGCAGCATCGTAACAAAGTCGAGTCTGGTGTGCGCCTTACGCATCGCCCGACGGGTATTACTGTGACGGCGACCGAACGCCGCTCACAGCACGCCAACCGCGACGTGGCCTTTGAGCGCCTGGCCGAACGTTTGCAAGAGCGCCAGCGCGTGCGCACGCCGCGCACAAAGACTCGTCCAACACTCGCCAGCCGTGAGCGGAGATTGACGAGCAAACGGCTCAATAGCATGCGTAAGAGTTCGCGCTCGTCCTCTCTTCCTGAATAGAACTCTGTTCTTTGATAGATAAAGGAGCATTTGGAATGTTTGATATGTTCTTGGATCTTGTGCTGTTAGCAGCCCTCTATTGGCTTTTCTCTTGCGTTCATATCTATTCGCGCCAGAAATTACCGCTACGCCCTTTACTCTTGAGTGGCGTTTGCCTCTCTCTTCTGGTATTCTCAGCCTGTGGTCAGCAGCAGAACGGAGCCTCGGCCGCCCCTTCAACGCCTACTTCGTCAGCTTCTACTGCTGTGGTGTCTACTCCCCAGGCAACCTCGTCGGCATCCGCTACATGGAACGATTGGTTTACCTATCACCACGATAACGCGCGTACTGGCTACCTCCCAAATATGCCTGATCCTAACAAGCTTACAAAGAGCTGGTCAGCCAACCTGGATGGAGCTGTGTATGCTCAGCCTTTAATGGTGAAGGGTCATCTCATTGTAGCGACGGAGGGTGATAGCCTTTACTCACTCGATCCAAAGACTGGCAAGGTGCTCTGGCACACCAATGTAGGCCAACCCGTTCCTCAATCCACGCTTCCTTGTGGTGATATTGATCCTCTAGGTATTACAGGAACTCCTGTCTATGATCCCGTGACTGGTCTGGTTTTTGCTGTGGCTGAGGTAACTGGGCCGCAGCATATGCTGGTGGGTGTGGATGCAAAAACTGGCAACGTGCGCGTCAAGCGCGGTGTAGATATTCCGGGCATGGACCCCGTTGCTCATCAGCAGCGTGCGGCCCTACTGCTGGCTAATAATCGTGTGTATGTAGCGTATGGTGGCCTGGATGGCGATTGCAGCGATTATCGTGGTACTATCGTAGCCTCACAGACGAGTGGCACTGGAGATCTGCTCTCCTATCGCGTTCCCACATCTCGTGAGGGCGGTATGTGGGCTGCTTCTGGTCCGGCCTCCGATAGTAGTGGCCGAATCTATGCTTCTGTGGGCAATGGCGCGCAGACGAGTGGTAACTGGGATCATAGCGACTCTGTGCTGCGCTTCTCTCCCACATTGCAGTTGCAGGATGGCTTCGCGCCGCAGAACTGGGCTGAAGAGAATAGTAGCGATACTGATCTCGGTTCTACCGGCCCACTTCTATTAGCAAACAACCTGGCATTTATAGCTGGGAAGTCTGGCAACGGCTATCTGCTCCGCTCAAACGTGCTCGGAGGTATCGGTGGTCAGATTGCCACCGCACGGGTTTGTAATGGAAAGGCTATGGGTGGTGGTGCAGTAGTGGGTTCAGTAGTGCTCGTTCCCTGTGAAGAGGGCATTCGCCATGTCTCTATCGGCTCTGGCTCAAGCCTCACTCCAGGCTGGCAATCTCCAGATCTACAGCTATCCCCTGTAGTCGGTGGCCATACCGTCTACGGCATGAATTCTGATGGGACCCTCTACGCCCTCAATCTTGACACGGGCGCAGTCCGTGCTAAAGTAGCCCTGGCCCGGACTCCCCGTTTCGTGTCACCAATGCTCTCTGGCAACAGTGTCTTTGTTGGTACAATGAATGGCGTAGCAGCCGCAACCATATCATAAAAGTAAGATAGTGTAGAGCGAGTCATGCAGGCTTGAAAGGTTCAGACGCAATCTCGCTGATTCTAAAGCTTATCATCTCCAAAATCAGCGAGATTGCGTCTGAACCTTTCAGCTGGTTGTTCTGGCATAATTACTCTGGTGAAAGTATTTCCTGACGGCGCTGACTAAGATACCAATTAGAGTTTTGTGTGAGATCAAGGGTGTAACGGAGCACGGCTTTGTGAGCAGAGAGAACTTCTTGGAGAATCTGGCCATCGGGAGCAATGATGCAGGTGGGACAATGTTGATGCTGATGAGCGGCGTTGGCGCTGATAACAAAGCGCTGATTTTCTGCCGCTCGACTGACGAGATGGCTTCTCCACACTGAAAGGTGAGCGTGGGGGTTGGTAGCATTCGTGAGATAAATGAGCAGGTCCGCGCCTTGCATTACGAGGGCCTGCCACTGCTCTGGAAAGCGAATTTCGCGGCAGAGCTGTATGCCGATGTTAACCTTGCCTTCCTTGCATTGAATGGGAAAGACAGGAAGCTCTGAGCCTGCGGAAAAATGAGTCCGTTCGTGTATGGCAAGGTTTACTTTACGATACACGAAGCGCTTTCCCTGTGGCGAGAAATAGATGCCTGTATTCCACCATGCATCGTCTTCGAAGAGGCATGAACCAACGACAAGATGCACATGTTTTTGATAGACAGCCTCGGCCAATATGTGTATAGCTGCATCTATCTCGCTAGCATCCAATCGTTGCAAGAACGTCGGATCATCTGCATAACCCGATAGAGCACCTTCGGGAAGAACTATAAGTTCATCATGCTGCGCTTGCTGCACAAATGATAAAATTCCTTGCAGATTATGCTGAATGTCAAAGGTAATAGAAAACTGGGCCGCGACAACAGGTAGCAGCATAGCATCTCCCAATGGCTCAAGTACCGCTATTTATGTGGAAGAAGATCTAGAAGGAAACCTCTTAGTACAGCCCTGTACCAAGTTGGTGTTCGACCCATAATGTTACTTGTTTATATGTTATCTTTCCCTGCGACATCAATGGTCGAATGCTCGCATTTCGTGTCACTTGCTCAATAAAGCGGTCACGGTTCTCAGGTGCCAGCGTTTCTGGGTAGTTCGCGCTGGTATTGGATACAATCTCTTGAATGATGCGCTGCGCAATTGTTTCTGGTGGCTCGTTCACCACTTCGGGAGCAGGGCTCATTGCCGCCGTTATTCCGGGAGCGGCAGCGTCCGCAACTCCTGCGCTAGCTACATGTCCTGTACTTCCTGGCGTAACGTTTCCGGGTTGTAAATCATTGAGCCACTTCTGTAGGTCTTGTACCTGCGGTGCCTCAATACTCAATGGTCGAATCAGTGTTGGTGCCTGGATTTGCAGCGAACCGTCGTCATTGAGGGTAAGAGTGTACATTCCTAGTTGTCTTTTGCTTCTCATTGCAAGCTTCCTCTCTGCATGATCTAGAGCAGACTCGCTGCCCCTGTGGTAGGTGAAGGTCTTATATAGATTTATATATGTAGATACCGTAAATAACATCGTACCATAGAATCTTCGCTCACTACAAAAAACCTTGTAGCATATACATATAATATATCTTATTTTATTTTCCGCGCATACTGCTTTTTCTGCAGACGACAGGCTTAGAGTGTGTCCGAAGTCCATCACCACCATGTTCTCGCGCCTTCGGCGCTCGTTATAGTGGTGTATAATTTTACTTTTTCTACGTTTTTAAGCTTCGCTTAAAAATGTAGAAAAAGTAAAATTATACACCACTATCTCTTCCGGCAGCGAAGCTGCACTCTCTCGTCTCCTAAGAATGTGGATGCGATGAGCCTCGGACACACTCTAAGCCTGTCGTCTGTAGAAAAAGCAGTATGCGTGGAAAAGAAACCTTTATGATAGATGTGGACAAATCAAGGTTTTATGCAGACTTTTAGCCCCGTGCCGGCGCGGTGAACCTTCCACGCCTCTTCAAACTGTGCTAAGGGGAAGCTATGTGTCACAACGTCCTCCCACCGAATCTGTTTGGAGGCCAGGAGCGCTATCGCCCTTTCCATCGTAAATGGATTGGTATAGGTGCCTCTGATTGTGAGTTCGCGCTGATAGATATCGAACGGCTTGATGCTTATCTCTGTGTCCGGATGCGCCACACCAACCCAGACAACTGTTCCACCGGGGATGGCGGCGTCTACTGCTGCCCGCATCGTCTCCGCTCGCCCCACACATTCAAGCGCCACGTCAGCCTTTCTTCCTGCTAATTGTGCTGGCTCTATTGCTTCGGCTCCAAGCGCACGCACACGTTCTCTCCGCCCTGCATTAGGTTCGCTTACAATGACCTTTGCCGCGCCGGATGCCATCAGCAGTGAAGTACATAGTATACCGATTGGGCCGGCTCCCAACACAATCGCTGTCTGGCCTGGATGGAGACCGGCCAGGTCAACTGCGTGCAACGCGCAGGCCAGTGGCTCGGTCAGTGCTGCTGCCTCCGCTGGCATCTCTGCGGGTATCTTGTAGGCTTGTTCGGCTGGTAGTACTGCGTATTCTGCCATTCCACCGTCTCGGCTCACACCCACCGCCTGTGGTCTTTCACAGAGATGGGGACGTGCCGCCCGGCAGGCGGAGCACATATGGCAGGGAATGTTCGGATCGATCACCACGCGCTCACCCACTGCAAGTCCTACAACGTTTGCTCCCACCTCCACCACCGTTCCGCCGAATTCGTGCCCGATAACTACTCCCAGTTTGGCATTCGGTGTCTCACCTGCTGCAATATGGATATCGGTGCCGCAGAGTCCCGATGCCTCAACCTGAACTTTTACCTCGTTCTCCTCTAGCCGCTTGAGGTGCCGTGTCTCAAGTGCAATACGCCCCTTCTCTTCCCATACTGCGCTCATTGCTCTGTCTGTCGTCATGTCTCTCTCCTCCGTGAAAACATAGAGTATCTGTGTTTCATAATATCACTTAGTTGACTATAAGGAATGTTCGTTGCGCAATAAAGCTTGTTGGCAACATTCAAGATGGATAGCATAAGATAATGCCAGCCACCATTTGATGGCACTCCTGGTTATTTATGCGTTCAGCTTATTGGATCGACTTTCCCTTGCATAACAAGCTGATATTCAACCTGATAAGAGGAAATACAAATGGCTCAATTGACATCCGAAGTTCGTGCTTTTCTGCTGCATGCTACGCGCACTGGCAAGCTCGCTACTGTCCGCCCTGATGGACGCCCGCACGTCGTCCCTATCTGGTTTACCCTGGATGGCGACACGCTTCTCTTCACAACCTGGCACACGACCGTAAAGGCCACAAATATTCGCTCGAATCCCCATGTGAGCTTGTGTGCCGATGATGAAAATCCGCCCTTCGCTTATGCTCTGCTGGAAGGAACTGCAACTCTCATTGATGACCAGGAGCAGCTCAAACTGTGGGCTACCCGTATCGCAGCCAGATATATAGGTTCCGATCTGGCTGAGGCATATGGCAATCGGAATGCGGTTCCCGGCGAGCTTGTTGTGCGCGTGACCCTCAACAAGGTTATCTTCAAAGATAAAGTTGCTGACTAACATCATAGCTCAGGCAAAAGAAGCATACCCGCATAGATGATGATAGAGAGAAGCAAGCGACCAGAGCAATAACCAGCAGCGCTGCTGGTTATTGCTCTGGTCGCTTGCTTCTCTCTTGCGAGCTCAAGATGAAGTTTTATTATTTATAGAGTTTAGAAATATTAAAGGCAATTTAGTATATGCTTAGGACTCTATTTAAGCTATCAAATTATGTATCCTATTCTACAAATGTATCCGTATGATATTCAGAACGAGGGAATACAAAAATAAAGTTCCACAAACATGAATAATCGTTATGTAACCTGTACAGAATGAATAATTTGAAAGATGTTCAGAAGGAGAAAAGACTATGTTAGTTGCTGCAAGTGTTGCTCTGGCCGATGTTAACGCTGGTAATATCGTTTGGTGGCTGGTGGTTGGTTTGATCGCTGGCGCTCTGGCTGGTTTAGTCATGCGTGGTGGCGGCTATGGTATCGTCGGTGACATCATCGTCGGTCTGGTTGGCGCTCTGATTGGTGGCTTCGTTGCTGGTTTGCTCGGACTCGGTTCGTCTGGCCTGATCGGTTCGATCATCATTGCGTTCATCGGTGCCTGTATATTCATCGCCATTCTGCGCGCTGTCTCTAGTGGCACCCGCCGCACCCTATAAGAGAGCCGCGAAACACTCCAGTGTAAGTCGCTTACGGGCGCAACCCAAAAGCATCCCCTCGAATTAATCCTAGAGGGGATGCTTTTAATTGTACTCTATATGTTGTACATTTATTTATATCCTCTTTTTCGCTTTGGCCATAGCTATGCAGAAGGAGATCTGACGGATGATGAGTGACAATGCTACTTTGCCCATTGTACAAAAACTGATCGAGGATGATGCAGTTGGCCAGTTACGTCGCCGCGATGGCTTGATGGCAAGATTAGGGAGTGAAGATGGCGTGCTTAAGCTTGATTGGGTTGAGGGGGTAGCACGGTTGCTCGCCGATTCAGCAAGGCTAGAGGAGGTGGAGGCAGAGGCGCGCGAGATCATTCAGGAGCGAAATGTTCGTCATATTATCTGGGCTGGCATGGGTGGCTCGGTCATTGCTGTACGTGTTCTGTGCGATCTCGGCTTCTGTGGTGGAGATGCTGATTCTTCCTCGACTCAATCTGCTGAAGCGTCGGTTACTATTTATCCTTTGGATAGTACTGATCCGGCTGCATTGAACGAAATCGTGCGGAAGATAGCGAAGGCAAAGAAGCTTACACTGCCAGCTTCAGGTGCCAGTCAAAGCTCTCATAGTGCTGACGCGGATGCTCAGGGGGCAGGTGAGAAGGAGGGAGCTCCATCTCAGCCGACATTCCTCTCCTCGCTTTTAAATGATGTGATGATGATCGGTGTCTCGATGGGTATGACCTCAGAGGAGCCTATTACACACCTGACATGGTTCACCAAGCTGCTAGAGCAGGCCCACCTGCGTCCTGCTGAGCATCTGTTGATTATGACGCTGCCCGGTTCCTATCTTGATATCTTTGCGCATGAACATCAGGTGCCGAGTCGTCCTTTGCAGCTTGATGGTGGTACGGGTACTGGCGGAAGGATGAGTGCCCCCGCAACACGTGTCTTTCTGCTTCCCGCGGCCCTCTTTCTTGCAACCCACTTCCCTGGTCAATCTAGTCAGTTGCGGTCAGTATTGCAACGTGCCTGGAATGAGTATAATCTTGAGCTAGCAACGTCCCGCCCAGCGGAACATCCATTTGTGCAACTGGCCGCTGCGATGAGTGCTGCCAGTTCCAATGGAGCTTGCCGCTTGCTGGTGAGCATGCCACAGGGTTGGCAAGCTTTTATAGCATGGCTAGAACAGTTGATGGAAGAGAGCCTGGGGAAAGGCGGCAAAGGCGTCGTTGTCTTCGACGATCAATCGCTGAATCCTGCTGCCCCGGGCTATCGGGAGGAAGGGATGCTGCGTGCTCGCGTGGTAACCGAAGGAACTCAGTCGGAGGAGGATCACTCTTTTAGTCTCTCTCAGCCTTCTCTTGCCAGCAATGATTCTCGCGATCGATTGGCCACCCTGGCCGCCAGTTTTCTTGGCTGGCAATTAAGCATGGCGCTTTATGGCTACCTGCACTCTATTACCTTTTCAGGTCAGCCCGCCGTCGAGAACTATAAGACAAGGGCGCGAGCTTTACGAACGCAGCATGATCCGTTGCAGATCGCAGCAAGCTGGCAACTTGTATTGCAATCGGGAAGATTAACTTTCCTTGCTCCCAACGGAACTATGAACCAGGATGCTCAAGCTCAAACTGACCTATCACGACGTGGAACTGAAGCAGCGGGACAAGAAAATGCCTCATCTCTAGTAGCAACGGTATTCGCACGCGTGCTACAAAAAGCCCTTACATCTGATAATAATACAAGTCGCTTGGAGTATCTTGACCTGACCGTCAACGGAGAGGCGTCGGCAAGTCTGCTAACGGTGCTTGACGAGCACATACATACGATTGGCAACAAGCTCTCAGGTCTCCCAGTAAAGCTGCGTAAAGCACCTGCCGCCTACCATTCAACGGAACAGAGCGAGATGGATGGGCCACCTTCCCTGATTAGCCTGCGCCTCGTCGCCAGAAACTCAGAAGCATCCCTCCTCGGCAACTATACCAACACTTTTCTTCATGCTCAGGCTGTTAGCACCTGGCAAGCAATGCTGGAACAGAACCGCCCCTGCTTCTTACTTATTATAGACGGCCTGTTAGAAGATGCAATTGAGCCACTCTCAACCTTCTTTTCTCAAGTCGAGGACCATCTGCGCAAGCCCTAATCGGTCAAATAGGTTTTATCCTACAGGCGAGCATATATTAATTCTGCGGCTGATGCGTGTAATATATACAGTGGAGTACCAACAAAAATCTCATTACCTGTACGACAAGTTGCTTTTCTATGAGAGCAAGGATCTGTGCTGAGCGAAGAGATTTTTATGACAATCATGTCCGTTTAGAAGAAGGGGTAGTATTTCATGAACATCAATGAAGTGTTAGATAACAGCCATGTTGCGGTTATAGAGGCGACGGATGATTTGCCGGAGGGTATGTGGGACTTGCCGGTTGCCGATGGCGAATGGTCATCTAAAGATATTCTTGCTCATCTGACTTCGCGTGAGGCGCTGCTGATCGATGTCCTCAAGACGTTTCAGGGTGAGCAGCCGAGCCCATACATTCTCCGCTGGCAAGAAGATCAGGATCGGTTTGATGCCGAGGCTGTGCAGTCGCATTCTTATCAAACGGCGCAGGAGGTTGTGAATGAGTACCAGGATGCTCAGTTGCAATCCTCTTCGCTCCTCGCGGCTCTGCCCGCCGACCTCGGAACCAGGCAAGACAGTATGCCCTGGCTCCAATCGCCTATGAGTCTGGCAGATTTCGTGCAATCACACGCCGACCACTCGAATAAGCATGCTCACTCTATCATAGAGTTCCGCGAGAAAAATAAGGCTATGGAATAATCCTGGTCACGTTTCTTAGAGAGTGCCGGACGTCCATTGCCTGCACTTTTTTCGCTTTCTGGCTCATGTCGCACGCCTTCGGCGTGCTCTTCTGCTGAGGGATGTTTTTATATTTTATACGCAATTTCGGGCTCTGCCCGAAATTGCGTATAAAAAGTAAATAATAAGTGGCGAGTGCTAAAGGCATGAGATCGTGGTGCTCAGGGTTCGCTATTCCTGGCGAACTTTGGGCATTGCTACTCCCTCGTTCGCCGCCTCCACGACCTCTTGTAGACTGCTCCCTGCCGCCGCCTCTACCGCCGCCAGCACTGCTCCTTCGACAAGTGGAGCCGAGCTAATCACGACTCTTTTCTTTTCCTCCTCCCCTAATGTCTCGATTGCCATCTCGGTAACCATGACCGCGCTGCCCAGATCTAATAGCACGAGGATACCATCGGGGCCGGCAACTTTTTGCAGTGCCGCCGTGACTCTTTCTATCGAGGTGCCTAGCCCACCGCCCTCGGTGCCGCCTGCAGCAGCTATCGTCACTCCACCTTGCGCCATCTGCCCCGCCAGTTCTGCCACGCCCTCGGCCAGGCGCTCACTGTGCGATACAATTACAATCCCTACACTCAAAATTCTCTCCTTTAGCCCTTGCCGACCTCGGCCAGGCTTTTTAGTAGGAGCCAGCTAGAGGTGGCTCCGGGGTCCTGGTGATCGACGCTGCGCTCTCCCAGATAGCTGGCGCGCCCTTTAGTGGCGAGCATGGGAATGGTCTTTTTCATTCCTTCTTCGGCTCCATCTGCCATGCGCTGCAATACCTCTGACAGCGATGCGTTCTCTGCCTGCGCCCGCTTGCCAGCTTCTAACGCTGGATAGAGTGCGTCGAGCATAGTCTTTTCGCCTATCTGCGCTTTGCCCCGCGTGCGAATGCCTTCGGTGGCAGCTTCGAGCATGCTGAGAATGTCGGTAGTCTCCAATTCGGATTTGCCGGAGGTTGCCGTGCCTGCACGCAGAAAGGCTGTGCCGTAGAGCGGTCCGCTAGCACCACCTACTGTTGAGACCAGGGTAGTGCCGACGGTCTTTAATATCGTACCGATGTCTGCGTTTTCCATGCCTGCTAGCTTCGCGCTCACGGCTTTGAAGCCGCGATCCATGTTGGCTCCATGATCTGCGTCCCCTATCGCGGAGTCGAGCTGGGTGAGATACTGGTTGTTTTCATGAATCTCCTGAGCGTAGCGCTGTATCCATTGCAGAACATTTTCAGTGGTAAAAGGCATAGTTCCCTCCAACTTTTGTTTCTCTTCGATCGCTTGTCTGCCTGCTAGCTTACCTTCCCCAGCGTAGGGCGGGCGTCTGCACGGGTGCATCCCAGTATTTGACTATGTCGTCATCCACACGCAGCAGCGTAATTGAGCAGCCAGCCATCTCTAGAGAGGTGATATAGCTACCGACCAGAGAGCGGGCGATGCTGATCTGTTTGCCTTTGAGGATGCGTTGTAACGCGTCGTAGACGATATAGAGTTCGATTAAGGGCGTGCCTCCCATACCATTGACGAACGCAAGCACCTGCTCTCCGGCTTTCAGGCCTAGATCTTCTATAATGGGGCTGGTGAGCATCTCGGTTACTTCTGCCGCCCCGGTAAGTTTAGCTCGTCGTCGCCCAGGTTCGCCGTGAATGCCGATGCCGATCTCCATCTCGTCGTCGCTCAGTTCGAAGTTGGGTTTGCCAGCGGTGGGGACTATGTTTGAGGTGAGCGCCATGCCCATGCTACGTCCCTGTTCGTTGACTTTGCGTGCTAACGCCGCGACCTGGCTCAGTGGTGCGCCGGTCTCTGAAAATGCGCCGACGATCTTCTCTAGCAGGACTGTCACTCCGACGCCACGCCGTCCCGCTGTGTAGAGGCTGTCCTGAACTGCCACGTCGTCATTGGTAACCACGCTTTCTATATCGATGCCATCGGCCTGTGCAAGTTCGGCGGCCATTTCGAAGTTGAGCACGTCTCCTGTGTAGTTTTTGACGATGTGCAGGACACCCGCACCGCCGTTCACTGCTTTGGTGGCGGCGAGCATCTGATCGGGTACTGGAGAAGTAAATACCTCGCCGGGACAGGCAGCGTCGAGCATACCAAAGCCTACAAATCCTCCATGCATTGGCTCGTGTCCACTTCCTCCGCCCGAAATTACTCCCACTTTGCCTTTCACTGGTGCATCCTTGCGCACGACTATCCGTTGCTCAACGTCCACGCGAATGAGGTCGGCATGTGCTACCGCCATGCCCTCTAACGCTTCTTTGACCACGTCTTCTGGTTTGTTAATCAGCTTTTTCATGGTTTTAACCTTTTTGACCTTTCAGCAACTGTGCAGCTAAGAAATAATTGTCCTCTTCATTGTAAAACACGGATTAAGGGATGTGTAAGGGGGAAAACTTCTCGGCACATAAAAGACGAAATGGTGAAAGAGACAGCTTTCTCTTCCCTTCACCATTTCGTATATCAGTCCTTTCGTTCGTTACTGTCAGATTAATCTCTTTCGATCGCTGGTTCGCGTACCGATTCGCCTGTTGTGACAGCGCTGCCCGATGTCAGAGTGCCACGTGCAGTAAGCACACGCCCTACTGTGAAGTCGTAAATGTAAGCTCCGGCGACGCCGCCCAGGAGTGTTGCCACGATAGGTATCCAGGTATAAGAGGTCAGGCTAGCGCCACCGCTCACAAGCGCTATCCACAAGCGTGGACCGAAGTCACGTGCTGGATTGATGGCATATCCCGTGTTAAGGCCGAAGGATGCGCCAATGGCTACAACGAGAAATCCAATGATCAGTGGATTCAGGTTGGCCTGAATTGGCTGGTTGCGTCCATCAGTGATTGCGAAGATGAGTCCTACAAGCAGTGCAGTTCCCACAAACTCGTCACAGAACGCTCCAAATGTTCCCACAAATGCTTTTGGACCGGTGTAGAAGACTCCGCCAGCTACGTCCGCGACATTTGGTAACGGACCCCCGTGTCCGGCTGCCAGGCTCACAGCGTGCTGGATTGCGCCTTGATACACAAAGTAGAGAATTGCGGCTGCGACGAATGCACCTAGCACTTGAGAGCCCATGTATGGCAGCACTTTGTTCCAGGCAAGCTTCCCACGTGCAGCAAGTGCCAGCGTGACCGCCGGATTGAGATGTGCTCCACTCACTGCGCCCGCTACATAGATGCCCAGCATAACCGCGAAGCCCCATCCGAAGACGATAATAGTCCAGGTGTTTGCAAATGGGGTTGGAGCATTGTTTGGCCCTAAATTGCTGAAGAGAATAAATGAGGCCACACAGCCATCGCCAAAGAGAATCAGTACCATCGTTCCAAAGAACTCAGCGACACACTCACCAAGTGTTCCCGCGAGTGCTGGAATGTTCGTGATTCGCCTTTCCATGAGTATTTACTCCATTCGTGTGAGCTAGAATAAGACCGACAAGCAAATGTAAAACCCGCCACTCGGCATTCTTATGTAAGGATAACCTTTTGTGTTGTTGTCCACCCATTTTTCGTGTGATTTTCAAAATGTCTTGAGAACGCTGGCTATGACAAGTGTACATAAGGCCACATAAGGCCGAAAGAAGTATGTTGGTGTTACAGATGCATGTACTCTACAGATGATAAGTGGATGAGGGGTGTCAAAGGACAGAACACCCCTGCTCGTTGTTGATTACCCTTGTTCCCAATCCAGTGAGCGTTCAACCGCCCGTTTCCAGGTCGAGTAGAGTTTCTCACGCTGGTCCTCGCTCATCGAAGGTTCAAATGTGCGATCGACAGCCCAGTATTTCGATACCTCTTCCTGGCTGCTCCAGAAGCCGACGGCGATGCCTGCGAGATACGCTGCTCCGAGCGCTGTGGTTTCTGCGACTTTTGGACGTTGTACAGCAACGCCCAGGATGTCGGCCTGGAATTGCATGAGCAGATTATTGACGACTGCGCCACCATCGACTCTCAGTGTCTTAACGGAGATGCCGCTATCTTTCCCCATTGCTTCCAGCACGTCCCGCGTCTGATAACACATGGATTCGAGCGTAGCTCGTGCAACGTGTCCGATGCTGGAGCCGCGGGTAAGTCCAACGATAGCGCCGCGCGCCCGCTGATTCCAATAAGGTGCGCCCATGCCTACGAACGCTGGGACGAGATAGACGCCGCCATTATCGGGTTCTGATGCTGCGAGGTCCTCGACATCGACGCTGTTCTTGATCGCTTTAAGTCCGTCGCGGAGCCATTGGACGGCGGCACCGGTGACAAAGATGCTGCCTTCCAGCGCGTAGGTGATCTGAGGATTCTCTTTCGCGCCCAGGCCCCAGGCAATGGTTGTAAGCAGACCGCTCTTCGAGGGAATACCCTTGTCGCCTGTGTTCATGAGCATAAAGCTGCCCGTTCCATACGTGTTCTTGGCCATGCCGACTTCATAGCAAGCCTGACCGAAGGTTGCTGCCTGCTGGTCGCCGGCTATACCTGCGATGCGAACCGGGCCACCCAGGAATTCTGAATCGGTTTCTCCATAGACGGCACTGGACGGCATAACGGTCGGTAGCATTGAATGAGGTATGCCCAACTCGTTGAGGATAACATCATCCCATTTTTTGTCGTAGATGTTGAAGAGAAGGGTTCTTGAGGCGTTGGTGTAGTCTGTGATATGCAAGCGACCTTTAGTGAGGCGCCAGATGAGGAATGTATCGACATTGCCGAAGAGCAACTCTCCTCGCTCTGCCTTTTCTCGTGCTCCCTCGACGTTGTCAAGTATCCATTTGACCTTTGTGCCTGAGAAATATGCGTCTGTTACCAGACCTGTTCGTGCGCGTATCTCTTTGTCAAATCCTTTGGCGGTGAGCGCTTCACAAATAGGAACGGTCAGCCTGCTCTGCCAGACGATAGCGTTAAATACTGGCTTGCCGCTGCTCTTTTCCCATACCAGGGCGGTTTCGCGCTGGTTGGTGATGCCGAGGGCCACCAGATCGGATGCACTGGCATTTGCTTTCTTTATCGCTTCTTGTGCAACGCTGAGCTGGCTAGACCAGATTGCTTCTGGATCGTGTTCAACCAGGCCTGGAGCGGGGTAGATCTGTGGAAATTCTTGTTGGGCGGAACTGACGATAGCTCCGTTGTGGTCGAAGACGATAGCGCGTGAACTCGTCGTTCCCTGATCTAGTGCAAGGATATACTGTGCCATGTAGAAACTCCTCTTTACAGCTATGCGCAACTGCTCGCGCTTTGCTAAACAACTATGTACGAAGTACATCAGGCTTCAATGCCGATCCTGCGAAATGAGAGGAGAGCAATGTTGTACTTTTCTCATCTACTTCCATGTAAACAAAAAGTACATCTATACAGATCAATGATTCAATGAAACCATTGACCGCACGCTTTACAAGGTACAAATCTGGCTGTGGTTATCTGGATAACTTCTTTGTTTCGTGTTTTACCGCGAGGTGAACCAGATTGAGTATGTATCCATATTACTTAGCTTCCCACCTTTTGTCAAGGTATCTTGTTGTTGTGTTAATAGCTACTTGCCTGCCATGCTCTTTGGGAGGTATGGCGATAGCGCTACTCATCACGAGTATAATATACTAACGAAAATGAAGTTCTCATAGAGACAATCGGCTTAAAGGGGAGTATAGAGTATGTCAGTTTCTGCTCGCCGTGTTGAGACATTCGGCACAACTATCTTTACTGAAATTAATGTTCTTGCACAGCAATACGATGCGCTCAATCTCGGCCAGGGGAAGCCGGATTTTGATACGCCCCCCGATATTATTGAGCATGTAGTGCAGGCTCTACAGGCCGGCCGCTATAATCAATATGCCTTTGGTCCTGGTACGGCTTCTCTGCGGAGTGCTGTGGCCGCTCATGCCAGCCGCTTCTACAACCTGGATATCGATCCCAATCGCGGCGTGATTATAACCTCCGGTGCCACCGAGGCTATCTTTGCGGCTGTGCTGGGGCTGGTTGATCCGGGCGATGAGGTGATCGTGATTGAGCCGTATTATGATTCGTATGTACCCAACATTATTATGGCGAATGCCACTCCCGTCCTGGTTCCACTCCATCCTCCCACGTGGACCTTTGATCCAGAAGAGTTGCGCACCGCTTTTAGTTCCAAAACGCGTGCACTGATCGTAAATACACCTCATAATCCTACCGGCCGTGTTTTCACATATGAAGAATTATCTTTGATTGCTGAGCTATGCATTGAGCATGATGTAACCGTTATCTCTGATGAGGCATACGAGCATCTAACCTATGGAAGTGCACAGCATGTTCCAATCTCTACTCTGCCTGGCATGTTTGAGCGTACAGTCACGATAGGGAGCGCGGGGAAGATGTTCAGTGCTACCGGCTGGAAGATTGGCTGGGTCTATGGTCCGCCCGCTCTTGTGGATGGCGCAGGTCGTGCGCATCAGTTTATCACGTTCGCGGTTCATCACCCTACACAGGAAGCGGTGGCTTATGCTCTGGCCCTTCCCGATAGCTACTATACCGGCCTCCGCACGATGTATACATCTAAAATGCAGCTTCTGTTGTCCTCTCTAGAGGGGAGTGGCTTGCAGTATGCTCCAGCTGAGGGAACATATTTTATCATGGCTGATTTCTCGCAAGTCTTCGAGGGCACTTCTATGGAGTTTACACGTTACCTTATTCGTGAGATAGGTGTGGCCTGTATTCCCCTCGAAACGCTCTATAGTTCTCGGCACATGGGTTTAGGCAGCAAGTATGTGCGCTTCTCGTTCTGCAAAACCGATGACGCGCTGCGAGCCGTCAAACCCCGTTTAAGCAAACTGCAACAGCGCGTTTAGAAAGGGAGCGCTCTATACAGGATGCAGGTCTTGAGCGACACTTTGTATGAGTATGTCCTGATTGCTGTGTAAGAAGAAGTGGCCGTCAGGCAGCATTCTTAATTGGAATGTGCCGCTTGTCTGCTCTTTCCATGCGGCAAGTTCTGCTGCACTGACCGTGCGATCTAACTCACCACCAAAGGCTGTTATCGGGCATGTCAGGGGCCGCTCGTTCTTATAGCCGTATGTCTCATAGATCTGGAAGTCCGCGCGCAGCATGGGCGACATCATCTCCATAAGTTCCTGGTTTTGCAATACGGCCTCTGGTGTACCGCCAAGTCTATGTAGGGCCTGGATAAATTCTGGGCCATGAAGTGCGTGAATTGTCTCGGTGCGTCGGGCTAGCTGTGGTGCCCGATGTGCTGCAACGAAAAGATGTTTTGGAGTGGGCATTGCGTTGCGGCGGAGATAGCGTGTCAGTTCAAAGCTAATCAATGCTCCCAGGCTATATCCGAAGAAGGCAAAGGGGAGAGCTATAAACGGTTGTAACTCTTGTGCTAATGTTTCTATCAATGGCTCCAGTTGGGAGAAAGCAGGCTCTCGAAACCTGCTCTCTCGTCCTGGGGGCTGGACGGCGCATACCTCTATCTGGGCCGGCAGTTTGCTAGCCCAGGTCCGATAGAGAGATGCACCTCCTCCAGCATAGGGGAAGCAAAAGAGCCTGATGCTGGGATGCGCTCTAACCTGCGTACGCACAATCCAGGCTGTATCCGATCTGTCCGCCATGATGCCCACAACCCATTCTAGAAGTAGTAGCTGGCACACCCGACCTGGATGCCTGAGCCTACATTGATAATCAGCCCGACATCGCCGGCTTTGACTCTCTGCTGCCTGCGCGCCTGTTCCAGTGCATACGGAAGCGAGGAGGTGAAGAGATCGCGCTCGGCTCCGACGTCTACAAATTTGTCTCGCTCAACCTCAAGCTTGCGACTGAGGTCAGTGATAAAGTCTGACGAGATCTGCGGCGGCAGGATAACCTTGATCTGCTGCATAGTTAACTGCTCCAAATCCAGGAGTTCCTGAACGGTCTCACGGATGCACTGGATATAGTAGCGCTCTAGCTTTGGATCGTGTTCGAAATGCATGATCGTCTTGCCGTTGCGAATAATAGAGCGTGAGCCAAAGGTACCAACGTAGTCTGTGAAGCTCTTGAACACGAAGTTGCCGAAGCCCGTTTTGCCATCTGGACTCTCGTCCAACAGCAGGGCTGATCCGGTCTCTTCTATGCCTGCCAGCTCATTGGGACTTTTTTCGCGGTTGTTCTCGATCTCCGATGTGACGATCAGAGCATTTTGAATCTTCTCTGACTGCATCATGCCAATCGCTGTGTAGCAGGCGTTGAGTGTTCCAAGCGAACCATTGAGCATATCCAGGGCAAAGGTCTTTTTATCCTGCTGCGTCTCGATATCGTCGTTGATGTTCAGCATGCCGTCCACGAGTGCAGCAACCGCTGGCTCGCATAAGAAGTCGTCGCGATACACTCCAGAGTAGATGAGCAGGTCGATGTCACTCTTCTGATAGGTCGAGTTGGCAAGACATTGTTTCGCCGCCGCCTCTATCAGCGGCAATGTTTTTTTCTCGATACTAGCTCCTGCTGGAATAGTGCCGATACTCTCTACTCTGACTCTCCGATTCGCGGGCAAGCGAGGAGTAAACTTTCCTTCGCCCTCAATTTTGGAAGGGATGTATTCACCCGCTTCACGGCGGCGGATGCGATCGGGCAGGTCGTCAAAGGTGTAGAGGGCGGTGCCGATGGTGGCACCAGAGCCGGTGATGCCAAAGATCGCGTTGTCGCCGCTCTGAATGCGATTGTTACGTATATTGTCCATCACCGCGATCATATGCGTGGTAGTTGCGGTATTGCCGCGCTCGGCGATGTTGTTGATCACGCTCTCCTGCTTGCAGATCTCCTGTCCAAAGTAGTTGTTAATCTCGCGGGCAACGTCGTTGATGGTGGTCTGCGAGGTCTGGTGGACGATGATGTGCTGGAAAGCGTCCTTTTGCCACTGAGAGCGTTCTATGACAACGCCAGCATGTGAGACGGCCTGTTTCATGTTGACCGAAGAGACGGTGACGGCGTCGGTGTACATGATGGCTCCGCCATGCTCACGATCGCTAGCTTTGCCGATGCAGGCTTCGCTATAGTGTCCCAACGTGTACATTTCGAATTCGTGGAAGCCGACCTTTTTGTCGGGCGAGCGTTCCATAATAAAGGCGGCCCCTGCATCTCCGACCGTCAGGCAGGCGAGCCGAGAGTCCATGAAGCTCTCAATCTCTCTTTGTGCGGTGAGGACGAGGTGGCTGATATATTCGCCGCTGACTGCGATGCCGCGCCGAATGAGTCCGGCCTTGATAAATGAGTCGATGACGTAGGCGGCGGTGAACAGACCTGTACACGCGTTGGAGACATCGAGGGCGATGGCGTTGGTGAAGCCGAAGTGCTGCTGGATCTGTACGGCTGTGTTGGGCTCGAACATGAATTGTAGACCGGGCGTGTTACAGCGCGAGATGTTGCCACAGACGATGAGGTCGATATCCTGGGGATTATATTTCGAGTTGGCGAGGCAGTCGGCGACTGCCTTCTTTGCGATGTCTAGCGAGAACTCAGTCTCGCCCGCCATGCGCCGTGTCTTGATGCCTGTGAGCTTGGCTAATGGAAAGCGTAGAGGGATGCTGCACCCCTGGATGATCTCTTCGCTGGTAACAATTTTGGGCGGCAGGTATGTGCCCAGGCTCTCGATGATCGTGTTGCTGAGATCGACCTTCGCTTGTTCCTGCACCTGTGCTTTGGCGATTGCTGCTGGCGCGACGACGCTCTCCTCAGCCTTGATGGGCTCGGCCTTTTCTGTCTTCTCTCCTCGCTTCGCATCAATCGTGGCAGCGAGCTCGGCGACGGTCTGAAATTCGAAGAGCATTTCAAGTGCGAGTGGTAAGCCCGCCTCATTGGCCCGAGAGATGATGTCGAGGCTCTGAATTGAGGCTCCGCCCAGGTCGAAGTAGTTGTCGTGAACGCCGACTCTGTCGATGCCAAGCACCTGTGTCCAGATCTCTGCCAGCCGTTTCTCTGTGTCTGTTCGTGGAGCTACATATGTTATCTGCAAGTCGGGCCGCTCTGTATCTGGGGCAGGCAGGACGGTGCGGTTGACTTTGCCGTTTGGCGAGAGTGGAAGCGCTTCGAGGAACAGAAAGACGGCGGGTATCATGTACTCAGGCAGTTTTTCCTTGAGAAATGCGCGTAGCTCTTCCAGGGCTGGTTGGGCATTTGCAGTTGTCGCAACCAGATACGCGACTAGCCGCTTGTTGCCAGGGATATCTTCGCGTGCGATGACGACAACATCTTTAAGTGCAGAGTGTTGGCTGAGCACGGCCTCGATCTCGCCCAGTTCGATGCGGAAGCCGCGAATCTTGACTTGATGGTCGATTCGTCCTAGAAATTCGATGGCTCCATCTGCGCGATAGCGTGCAAGGTCGGCGGTTTTGAAGAGCCGAGCCCCTTCTTCCTGGCTGAACGGATTGGAGATAAACTTCTCTGCGTTTAATTCTGGTCGGTTGAAATATCCCCGCGCCAGTCCGACTCCACCGATGTGGAGTTCTCCCGCAACGCCTATGGGGACTGGCTGCAAGGCGGCGTTCAAGATGTGCAGTTGAATGTTTGCGATCGGATATCCAATGGGGATGTTGCGCTGTTTCTCTTCCCGCTTGCATTCCCAATACGAGACGTCGATTGCGGCTTCCGTGGGACCATAGAGATTGTGTAGTCCTACTCCATTGGGGAAGCGGATAAAGAAGTTTTCCTGCTGCTCAAGCGTGAGTGCTTCTCCGCTGGTGACGATATGTCTTAAGCTGTGGCACTCTTCTAACCCCTTCTCCTGTAAGAAAACCTGGAAGAGCGAGGGGACGAAGTGCAATGTTGTCACTTGCTGCTCTTTGATCAGTTCAACCAGATAGGCCGGATCTTGTTGCCCGCCCGGCTTCGCGATCACCATCCCGGCCCCTGTCAGCAGCGGCCAGAAGAACTCCCATACTGAAACATCGAAGCTAAACGGCGTCTTCTGCAATACTCTGTCACTGCTGCTCAACTGATACGCCTGCTGCATCCAGGACAAGCGATTACAGATCCCTCTATGAGTGTTCATCACTCCCTTTGGTTTTCCAGTCGAGCCCGAGGTATAAATCATGTAGGCTAGATTGTCTGGTTGTATGTCGCTCGTTGGATTATCTGTTGACTCTGAAGCAGAAAGATTCCAGCCCGGATCAATGAAGAATGTCGTTGCATCGCTTTGAGGAAGTCGCTCGCGCACGTTTGTCTGTGTTAGCAAAATGGGCACCTGCGCGTTCTCGATCATGTAGGCGAGCCTCTCGGCTGGATAGCCTGGGTCGAGTGGTACGTATGCTCCTCCGGCTTTGAGGATGGCGAGTAAGGCCACCACCATTTCGAGCGAGCGTTCCATGCTCACCCCCACCAGAGTATCCGCCTTCACGCCCGCTTGTTGCAGCTGGTGTGCCAGTTGATTAGCCTCGTTGTTTAGTTCGCGATAGCAGCGTGTTTGCCCGCTAGAGATCAGGGCTATGTTCTCAGGGGTGCGTTCCACTTGCTCCTCTATCAGCCTGTGTAGACTGGTAGAATCTGGATATTCGCTCTTTGTATCGTTCCACTCGAAGAGGATCTTGTTGTGCTCAGCTTCTGCCAGCAGGGGCAATGCCAGTAGACTCTGTGTTGGTTGTGCTACGATTCCTGCCAGCAGTGTCTGGAAGTCTTGCTCCATGCGTGCAATGGTCTCGGCCTTGAACAGGTCGACGTTGTAGCGGAAATCGGCGGTTAGCTCTCTGTTGATCTCGAAGACGGTGAGGGTGAGGTCAAATGGTGCACCCTGTTGCCCGTAGGCGAATGGCTCAAACGTAAGCTTGTCCTGCGCTGCATGCTGAGCTAGCTCACCCTGTGCTCCTTGCTGACCCCTTCCTAACTGTGCCAGATCTTGCTCTCCTCTCGCCCGTGGTCTATCCCAGATAAATAACGTCTGGTAGATGGGTGAATAGCCAGGGTCACGCCTCGGCTGGAGACGTTCTACCAGTAATGGGAAAGGAAAATCCTGATGCTCCAGCGCGTCTAGAACTCCTTGCCGCGTCTGCGCCAGCAGTTCCTGAAATGTAGGATTGTCTGGCAGCTTAGCGCGGATGAGAACCGGGTTTGCGAGATAATCGATGACGCGTTCCCAATCAGCGTGGTTGCGTCCCAGGGCTGGGGTGCCGACAATGATGTCTTCTTGATTGGTATAGCGGTAGAGAAATGTTTGATATGCACTGAGCATGAGGGTGAAGAGCGTGACCTTTTCAGCGCTTGCCAACCCTCGCAGCTTGCGGGTGACATCTTTCGCTATGGCGAAGCTGTGCGAGGCTCCCTTGTATGTTTGTACGAGTGGTCTTGGATGGTCGGTTGGCAGGTTCAGGACCGGTAATTCTCCAGCTAGTGTACGCCGCCAGTAGTTCCAGTGTTGCTCGCCTTCTGCTCCCGCCAGCATGGTCTGTTGCCAACGCACAAAATCGCTGTGCTGCAGTCCGGGTTGTGGTAGTGGATCAGGCAGACCTGCCCTCTCTGCTAGATAAAGGACGTAGAGTTCGTCAACGAGGATGTCCAGCGCCCAGAAGTCGACGGCTATGTGATGTGCGATAAATGCAAGCACGTAGTCGTCCGTAGCGCGCTTAAAGAGCGTAACGCGGAGTATCGGTCCTTGTTCGAGGTTGATTGGCCGATTGCTCTCGCGCTTGAGGTGCTCTTCTAGATAGTCCAGGCTCCAACTCGCCGCATCGACTTCTTCCAGAAGAAGCGCACGACTCCCAGCTAGTCTCTGTGCTGGTTGTCCATTCTGAAGTGAATAGGTTGCGCTCAAAATTGGATAGCGTTGAGCAAGCTTCTGAAGTGCCCGCTGAAGGGCTGCGACATCGAGCTGTGATTGGATGCGCGCGGCATAGAGCAGGTTGTAAGCCGCGCTATCGGGTGCCAAACGATAGAGGAACCAGAGTGCTTTCTGGTTGGATGAAATAGGTTCCCATGTCTCTTTCGCCTGTGCTTTCTCCCGGAGGAGTTGAGCGAGCAGTGCTCGTTTGGCTTCAGGTGAAAGATTTTTTTTTGAGACTTCTTGCATTACTGTTATTCTTCTTTCTGGGCCATCTGGCCAAGCAACGCATCTACCTGTTCATCCGAGAGCTGATCGAGTTGAGCCAGTAATGCTTGGGCATCTTGTGGGCTAAGGTCGAGATGTGTCTCGGTGTGTCCGTTCTGTCCATTTGTTCTATACCCCTCGTGCTCTTTTCGTTCCTCTTCCCCCTGTATCTGGCTGAGCAGGGCATCAACATCCTGATCCGAGAGTTGGTCGAGCGACGAGAGCAATAGTGCCACATCTTGCTTGCTCACACTATCGGCATCAACGATCGAAGGAATCTGGCCTGCTTGCTCGCTCATCTCTTCCTTTGTCTGCAATTGGTTGAGGATCTGAGCTGTAAACTGGACAATGCTGGGACCTTGCAAAAATGTGACGATAGGAATGCGTATAGCGAGTTCGATTTCCAGTCGATTCTTCAGCTCGATCGCCATAAGCGAATCGAGTCCCAACGCAGTGAGCGGTTGACTGCTATCCAGCGTTTCGCTGGGCATACGTAGCACTCCAGCGACTTGCTCGCTGAGATAGTCCTGCAGGATCTGCGTGCGTTCTTCGTTCTTCGCATGCAGAAGAGCAGTCAGAATGACACTTCCCCCGGCTGTCGCTCTATTTGCTTCAACGTTCGCCTTCTGCTTTCCGTCAATGAGTTGCCGGACAAGTGGTAGAGTTGTAATCTGTGGATAGAACTCTTGCAGGAGCTTCCAGTCTAGCTTAAGTACGCCAACCCGAGCTAGTTTTTGGGGTATAAGCAGTTCTAATGCGGCCAGGACTTGCTGTGGCGTGATGCGCTGAATGCCGTGTCCTTCCCAGTATTCGTGAACGCGCTTCCCCTCGGACGTCGCTCCAAAGCCTGTTCCTGAGACCGCCCCCCAATCTATGCTGAGCGCTGGCTGTCCCTGTGCTCGTTGATAGTGGGCGAGTACATCGAGAAATTCGCCGGCCGCCGCATAATTTCCTTGAGCCGCAGAGCCGAAGAGCGAAGCCCCCGATGAGAAGGAGACGAAGAAATCAAGTTTCTGCCCCTTGAGCTGTGTGTATAAGAGCCAGCTCCCGATAACTTTCGGCCGAAATACGTCCATCAATGCTTCAATAGTGAGATTGACGAGTGGTCGCACCAGAGATTGCCCCTGTGCATCTTGCCAGACGGATGCCGCATGCACGACACCACGTATGGGTGGATGCTTCGATTGCTGAAACTCTGTAAAGAAGCTGGCAAGCTGATCCTCTTTGGTAACATCGACGACGGCATAGTGAACAGAGGCACCAGCCCGCTCTAGTTCCAGGATGCCCGCTACCTGGCGTGCCTGCCGACTTTCGGGCGAGAGTTGATTCCACTGTGCGCGTGGAGGGAGCTTCGTGCGCCCCATCAAGACAAGATGCTGCGCGCCTTTCTTCGCCAACCAGTGTGCTACTTCCAGTCCCAACCCCCATAGGCCACCTGTGATAAGATAGCTTGCGTCTGGCTCAATCCGAAGCTCCTTTGGTGCGAGTGGGCGGCTGCGAACCATGCGGGCAACATAGCTTTGTCCGCGCCGGAATGCGATCTGGTCTTCCATCTGGAAGCTTGCTATGCCTTCGGATAGTTGGCTGCCTATCTCACTCCGAGTGGTGCCTGGATCAAGATCGATCAGTCCACCCCACACTTCGGGATGTTCTATCGCGCACGTCTTGCCCAGGCCCCATAGTGGTGACTGCGCAACCTCCAACTGCTGTTCGTTCTCTATCACGGCCTGCGCACCGCGTGTGACGATCCATAATCGGGCTGCCTCTCCTGTTCCCTGCTTCGCCAGTTGCTGTATCAGATTGAGCGCGCCACCCGTCAGAATCTCTTGATCTGCTTCCAGTGTTGTAGCATCACCGGCCTCCAGCGTCTTTATATCCAGCCCCCAGAGATACACGACGCCGGAGAGCGAGCCATGTTGCTGTACGTCCTTCAAGATCCTGGCTATGTCTTCGGGTTGCGTTGGATTGACCTGATAGCTTCTCTGATCTCTTCCTCCTGCTACATATCTGTACCCAGGTGTGACAGAGAGACAGATGTCTCCGCGCCTCTCCAATGATGCGACGAGCTGCTTTCCCACGCCACTATTGTCCATAAAGAGAAGCCAGGTACGCGGTGATTGCGAGGCTTGCACTGAGTTCTCAGGTACGAGCTGGGTCTGTTCCCACTGTAGTTCATAGAGCCATTTGTCTAGCTCGCTTGCAGAAGTCGGTTCGGTTGGAAAGGCGGAATGCCTGGCTGGCTGGCTTCCTATACCTATGCGTTGTAGTTGCAGCCCTTTTGCCTCTGCTACTACTTCGCTGTTCTCATTGAGAATCCGTACATCGCCTGCAAGGCTGTCGCTGTCCTTCTCCTGAGATACGAGAAGTTTTGCATGGCTCCAGACTTGCAGGCCTGGATGACTGTACCGTTGGAAGCTGTGTATGCCGGTCGGGAGATACAGGGCCTCTTCGTTGTCAGATGTCATTTGTGGTAGTGAGGCGATGAGTACCTGGAAGCATGCATCCAGCAGCGTGGGGTGTATCTGGTAGAGATCGGCCTCCTGTGTAAGTGCCGACGATAGTTTGATACGCCCTAGCGCTTCTCCATCGCGCCGCCAAAGCTCTTCTATGCCTTGAAAGCTGGCGGCAAGCTGAATTCCGCGGTCGCTGAGTGTCTGGTAAAAACCCGGTAACGAGACCTGTTCCTGACAGCGTCTTTGAATACTCTCCAGTCGGTCGTCCTGTGGTGCCTGCTGCTCTTGCTGTTCTTGAATATAGTTTTTCTGGATTGTCATATCTTGTGCTGTGCTGGCGTGCCCATTTGCTTGATGAGAAGAAGATAATGATTCCGTTGCCAAAGAAGTTGAGTAATCTAATGCGTTAGATGTTTCATTGGTCAGATCTTTCAGTTGATTCAGATAGGGCATGCTTTCCAGGACAAGCTCACTGTCGACACCGAAGTCCATCTGGCAGGCAATCTCGTTGACGCCCGCTGCTTTGAGCTGATTGACGAGTGCTTGACAGCTCTCAGGAGTGCCAAAGAGCACGCGCTGTGTGCTGACGAGCCGGTCGAAGACAAAGAGCAGGTAGTCGTTGAGGTCTTGGTCGGAGAGACTATTCATATCGACTTTTTGTCCCCGGCTGTATGCGATGGCGTTTACCAGGTAGGATGCTGATTTAAGATATTCGGTGAATGGGTCCTGGAGCTGTGCTCTGACGGTCTCTTGATCCTTGCCGATAAACGTATGCAGCATGACGGAGACCTGGCCGCTCTCAGGATCATAGCCACTTCGGGCTCGCGCATCCCGATAGATGCGTATTTTTTCGGCCAACTCATCTACGCTCTGGTTATACATATGGGTCAGCAGATTGGCCCCGATCTCGCCCGCACCTGCAAACGTTTTGGGATTGCCGGCGGCAGTGATCCAGATGGGAATCTCGCGCTGTATTGGGGGCGGGTAGGTTCGTATCTTGACCTGGTTGCCATCTCCTCCTTTGACTTGCACCGCTTCGCCCCGCCAGAGCTTGCGCACCATCTCGATGCTCCGATACATGATCTCGCTTCTCTGTTCATAATTTTCGGGAAAAAGAGCAAAGTCGTTGGGATGCCAGCCAGAGGCGAAGGATACGCCCACGCGCCCACCTGACAGATTATCTACCATCGCCCATTCCTCGGCCACCCTCAACGGGTTGTGCAGTGGAAGAACTACGCTGCCAGCACGCAGTTGGATCTGCTCGGTCTCGCGCGCAAGTGCGGCCTGTAATACGGCTGGATTGGGATATAACCAACCATCTTTGGTAAAGTGGCGTTCGGGAATCCAGACGGACGAAAAATCGTGCTGGTCCGCAAACTTTGTACTTTCAATGACCAGACGATATTTGTCGTTGCTAAAGGGTGCTTCGCTGCTTGAGAAAAAAATAAGACCAAAAGCAATTCCCCTACCACTCCCGTATTTTGTTGTAGGTGCCACAATATCCTCCAAATCCTCCAAAATAGCGTCACTCGTTTCCTCATACATGCTCAATCTTTCCTGTCGCGTGCAGTGTCCAATCTTGATTAGACGCTGTATCAGCAACATGGCTATAAATGTGGAAAGATACCTGTTCATTCGAGTCGGAAGAAAGGATGACTTGAACCTTTTGCGAACCCTTCTCAGGTAAGAGGAGAAGTTTCTTTAGCTCTATCTCTTTGAGGACGTGTTTTCCCTTCCCGAACGCTTCTGTTGTGGCGGCCTGCGCCATTTCAACATATGCTGAGATTGGAAGTGCAATGGCTCCCTGGATACGATGGTCATTGAGATAGGGAAGGCGTCGTTTCTCTAGTGCGCTTTCCCAGACATGAATATGCGCTGGATGCACTACTGCTACATATGTATCAAGTAACGGATGCCTTTGGAGTCCGTGTGTTGTATTCGCTTGTTGAGAAGTGCTACTCTCTCCGGCTGTCCTGGACGCTGTTTGCTCCGTGCCTTCTGCCTGTGCTGTTGTATCGAACCAGTAAGACTGGCGTTCAAAGGGATAGCTGGGTAGCGCCAGCACCTGGCGCTGGTAGTCTTTATCGAAGCCTGACCAGTTTAGATCTACGCCGTGGACATAGAGGGTTGCTGCACTGTTCAAAAGCATCTGCCAATCGTTCTGTTCCTGGCGTAGTGACGCTAACCAGATTCCGCTATTATTTACAAGGCTCCGTTTCCCCATGTTGATGAGCGTAGCTGAAGGCCCAACTTCCAGGAAGATGTCGCATCCTACCTGCGCCAGCGTTTGCATGCCTGCCGCGAATTGCACCGTTCCCCGCGTTTGCTGCCGCCAGTATTCCGCGTCCATCGTCTCTCCTACTGAGAGCAATTGCCCATTCAGGTTGCATACGAGTGGAAGTTGTAGAGGTTTAAATTGTATCTCTTGTGCAATCTGCTTGAAGCTCTCCAGCATTGGTTCCATGAGTGGCGAGTGAAAGGCATGCGACACGGTCATCGCATGTGTCTCTATACCCTCTGTTCCCAAACGTTGGATGATGCTTTGCAGCGCGGCGTAGTTTCCCGATAGGACAGTGTTATTAGGTCCATTGATAACTGCGATGGCGACCTGTCCTTGATAGGCTTCCAGAAGTGAGGCCAGCCGTGCAGGTTCTGCGAATGCGACGAGCATGGAGCCGCGCTCTGGCAGCTCTTGCATCAGGCGTCCGCGTGCAGCGATGAGCTTGAGTCCGTCTTCAAGGCTGAATGCTCCCGCGATGCAAGCAGCGACATATTCTCCTATGCTGTGCCCCAGGACGATATCTGGCTCAATACCCCAGGAGCGCCACAGTTCCGCCAGTGCGTATTCAAGCGCGAACAGTGCCGGCTGTGTGTACATGGTCTCGTTAAGAGGTGATGATATCCCGGCGTCTGGATAGATGACCGACAGGAGTGGCTGCTCCAGATATGCTCGTAGGATCTCGTCACATCTATCAAGTGTACGCCGGAACGTGGGCTGTGTCTCGTAGAGTTGGCGCGCCATACCAGTGTATTGCGATCCCTGACCCGTAAACAAAAAGGCTAGCTTGGCTTCTGTCTGAGGCGAGACGTAGCCGCTCTGCATCCCGGCATTCGCTTTGCCAGCGCTGAATGTTGCCAGCCGCTCGCGCAATTGCAGCGTAGAGCCCGCGCCGATGGCGAGCCGATAGGGAAAATGCGTGCGACCCGTGTTGGCTGTATAGCAGATATCTGCAACTGAAGGCATGTCTCGCGTCTGACTGAGCTGTGTCTGGTAGCGTTTAGCCAGTGCGAGCAGTGCTTGTTCGCTTCTAGCTGAGAGTGTGAGCAGATGCTGAGGCCGTTCGATATCGTTGACAACCTTTTTGGCTTCGGGGGCCGCTTCGACGATCATGTGTACGTTTGTGCCGCCAAAGCCGAATGCGCTGACGCCCGCCAGTCGTCGCTCACGCTCCGGCCAGGGCTGTACCTGCGTCGGTAGCACAAAGGTTGTTCCCTCTAACGCAATATGCGGATTGAGCTTTTTGAAGTTGAGATTCGGTGCGATCTCGCCCTTGTGCAAGCTCAGAACGGTTTTGAGAAGTCCCGCGATGCCTGCTGCCGATTCGAGATGTCCGACGTTGGTCTTGACTGCACCCAGGATGCAGGGCTGCTCTGAAGTGCGCTGCTGCATCAGGACAGCTTTAAGTGCGGCAACCTCTATGGGGTCGCCCAGCGGCGTGCTTGAACCATGTGTCTCTACAAAGCTGATCTGTTCAGGCGTGACCCTGGCGTTCTGGAGCGCCTGCTTGATGACTGCCTCCTGCGATGGCCCGTTAGGAGCGGTGATGCCGTTGCTACGTCCATCCTGATTGACTGCGGAGCCGCGTATGATCGCGAGAACATTATCGCCGTCGCGCTGCGCGTCCGCCAGCGGTTTGAGCAGGACCAGACCACAGCCCTCGCCGCGCACATAGCCATCAGCAGACTCATCGAAGGTCTTGCAGTGGCCATCGGATGACATCATGCGTGCCTGTGAAAAGGTAATGGTGAGATCTGGTGTGAGGATAATGTTGACTCCACCCGCGAGTGCGAGCTGACATTCTCCGTTGCGCAAGCTCTGACACGCCTGGTGGACGGCCAGGAGTGATGATGAGCAGGCGGTATCCATCGCGACGCTGGGACCGCGTAGATCGAGTGCGTATGAGAGGCGGTTGGCGGCGATGCTATGTGCATTGCCCGTTCCGGCGTAGGCATCTATCTGGCGCGGATTTTTGTATTGCTGCCGCGAATAGTCGTCGCTGCTGATCCCTATAAATACTCCGGTCGGACTTCCCGCGATTTTTTGGGCTGCGATGCCTGCGTACTCCAGCGTCTCCCAGGCGACCTCGAGCAAGAGCCGCTGCTGTGGGTCCATAGAGATAGCTTCGCGCGGCGAGATGCTGAAGAACGAAGGCTCGAACTGATCGATGTCTTTGAGGAAGCCGCCCCAGCGTGTGTTCATCTTTCCAGGCGTGGCCGGCATGGGATCATAGTATGTATCTATGTCCCAGCGCGTTAGCGGAACTTCGCTGATGCCGTCCACGCCGTTGTGTAGCATCTGCCAGAACTCTTCGCTGTTATTCGCTCCGGGAAAGCGGCAACCCAGGCCGATAATAGCTACTGCGTCGGTCTCTACTCGCTGGTCTGGCGCTGCTTGTTGCTCTTCCCTGGGAAGCTCTTCTCCCGACAGATAATATGCCAGCGTCTCAATCGTTGGATAGTCATAGACGACGGTGGGAACGATCGAGCGTCCCAACCAATCTTCGAGATCGGCTGAGAGACTGATGGCCTGCGCCGAGTCCATTCCGTATTGGGCGAATGGGGCGCGCCTATCAATTCTTTTCGCATTAATCTTCAATGCCTGAGCGACGTGAGTGACGAGCCAATCTTGTATCTCTGTGGCTGAGACTCCCGGCGCTGTCGCGCTGGCTTGCTCTGATTCCTGCTGCTCTTCTCCTCTTGCGGCTTGAGCCATCTCGTTCTCGACCTCTTGCGGAGTTTGAGGATCATTCTCGTCCTGGTCCAGCTTCCATGTGTGTATGATGCTGAGCGATCCATCTAGATAGCTCTCCCGGCTGCCGCGCCGCTGAACTTTACCACTGGACGTCTTAGGTAAGTTGCTTGGTTTTATGAGTATGACCGCGTATACCTGAATTTCGTGCTGAATGGCTATCGCCTCGCGGATGGCTGTAACTACTTCATCCAGATTAGAGGAAAGGGCTGTGCGCTCTATCTCCTGCACGATGACCAGTCTCTCTTCTCCATCTGCCTCTATAGAGAATGCCGCGCTGCCATTTAAGCGTAGAGCCGGATGGCTGGCCTCGACCGTCTTTTCTATATCCTGTGGATAGTGATTGCTTCCACGAATGATGATAAGATCTTTCAAACGGCCAGTGATAAAGAGCTCACCCTTCTGCATGAAACCCAGGTCGCCCGTGCGCAAGAATGGTCCGCTGCCATCCTGGAGATGAGCGTGAAAAGTGTATTCGCTCTCTTCTGGCCGTTGCCAATAGCCCAACGCCACGCTCGGCCCCGCCACCCATATCTCGCCGATTTTGCCTTCTCGACATTCTGTACGGGTTTCGAAATCAATAATGAGAACGTTTTGATCTGGATGGCTTTTCCCGATACTGACGAGGGTGTTGGTGTTCTCTTCTGGGATGAACGTTTCGACTGCTTCGTTGCGCTCAAGCTCATGTGCCTTGAACATGCCTACAGTAGGGAAGGCTCCCTTTTTGCCGGCTGAGACAACCAGCGTTGCCTCGGCGAGGCCGTAGCAGGGGTAGAGATTGTTGCGTCGGAGACCGCATTCGGCAAAGGCATCTGCAAAACGTTCTAGAGTATCAGCTCGCACCGGTTCTGCGCCATTCGCCACAATCTCCCAACGGCTGAGATCCAGGCCAACTTTCTGCTCGGCTGTGACCTTTCTCGCACAGAGATCATAGGCAAAATTTGGTGCTCCAGCTATCGTCCCTTTTTTGCGTGAGAGGGCTTGTAGCCAGCGAACGGGGCGTTGCAAGAAGGCAGTGGGAGCCATAATGGTCGATTCGTAGCCAGCGTAGAGCGGCTGGAGGATGCCACCAATCAGTCCCAGATCGTGGTAGAGCGGAAGCCAGGTCACTCCATGCGCTTCGGGTGGATGCTCACAGTAGCGCTCAACAAGCGACGAGTTGTGCAGCAGGTTGCCATGCGTAATCATGACGCCTTTAGGTATGCCTGTCGAGCCTGATGTATATTGTAAAAATGCTAGCGTGTCTCTTGCAATCTCTGGCTTGCGCCACTGCGCCGCCGCTTCTGAAGCAAGTTGATCTGTGAGCAATAGCTGTGCTTTTTGAAGCTCGGGAGCCTGTGCGAGTAATCCTGCTACGCGGGATGAGAGTCCGCTGGCAGTGAGCACTACTTTGGCTTGCACATCCTGTGCGATGGCTCTAAATTTCACCAGGCTGCGATCATTGCGTACTGCAGAAGGTGGATAGACAGGAACTGCTATAACTCCAGCATACAGACAACCAAAGAACGCTGCTATGAAATCTAGCCCCGATGGATAGATGAGCAGCACACGCTCTCCCGGTCGCGTCTGCTCCTGTAGAGAGGCACCAATACTTCGCGCTCTTTCATCAAGCTCAGAGAATGTATAGCTCTCTTCCCGTCTCTCTCCATCGGTCAGAAACGTATAAATGCTCTGTTCTGGCTGCTCAGTTGCTCGCCAGCGCAAAAGCTCTACGAGAGTCGAAAAATCAAATGCTGATGCCGAAATACGTATGTTCAAGTTCACTGGTTCCTAAATAAATAAGGAAATATAGACAGTCCCTTTTGCTTTTATACTAGCAACTGGAAAAGAGGTAACATGTTTATTTATGTTCCTATTGTTGATGATACCTTCAATTTTTGCGACTGTCAACTATTCTTCTTGCCCGCCGTGTATTTTCATTATAACTCATCAAAACACTCATTTTTCTTGATAGAACGTGCACCCGTAATCGATTCATTGTGTAGCTAGCGCTTACCTCTCGCAACTCTTCTCTCTGCATTTACTCTCTCTGGCAAGTATACTCTTTATCTACTCTGTCTGCCGCACTCTTTCTGTTGAAAAAACAGCGCAAATTTGATACAGTAAGGATGTTACCTGCTGTCCCAATTCACGCTCTTTTCTCTCTTAATTATGCATTGTTGCCAGGGAGGTTTTGGCATGACAACCGATACCAATAAGGAAACGCTCGGCTTTCAGGCTGAGGTGAAGCAGTTGCTGGATCTGATGATCCATTCTCTGTATAGTAATAAGGAGATATTTCTCCGCGAATTAATCTCAAATGCCTCTGATGCGATAGATCGTTTGCGCTTCGATGCATTGTCTGATGCGACTCTTTACGAGCATGATACTGATTTTAAAATTCGTGTCTCTTTCGATAAAGAGGCGCGTACTGTCACCGTTGCCGATAACGGCATAGGTATGAATCGTGCCAGCGTGGTCGAAAATCTGGGCACCATTGCGAAATCGGGGACGCGCGAGTTCTTTCAATCTCTTACCGGCGATCAGCAGAAAGATGCGAATCTGATCGGCCAGTTCGGTGTTGGCTTCTACTCTTCTTTTGTGGTGGCGGACAGAGTGACTGTGCGGACTCGTCCCGCTGGAAAGCCTGCCGACGAAGGAGTGCTCTGGGAGTCAGATGGTCAGGGTGAGTATAGTCTGGAGACAATCACGAAGGAGTCGCGTGGAACTGAGGTGACTCTGCACCTGCGCCCCGACGAGGACGAGCTGCTGGATGGCTATCGTCTGCGCTCGATTATTCGTAAGTATTCCGATCACGTGACTCTTCCGATTGTGATGCGCGTTGAAGAGGAGGGGAAGGACGAAGAGGAGGTGGTCAACCAGGCCTCTGCTCTCTGGACACGCCCGAAGAGCGAGATTACCGAGGAGGAGTACAACGAGTTCTATAAACACATTGGCCATGATTTCGCTGATCCGCTTGCTTATGTGCATAGCCGTATGGAGGGCACACAGGAGTATACTCTGCTTCTCTATATCCCTTCACAGGCACCGTTCGATCTCTGGACGCGCGAGTTCCATCATGGAGTGAAGCTGTACGTCCGCCGCGTCTTTATTATGGATGACGCGGAGAAGTTGATGCCCCGCTATCTGCGTTTTATACGTGGCATCATCGATTCTAATGATCTTCCTCTCAATGTCTCGCGCGAACTCTTGCAGCAGAATCGGTTGATCGATGCCATTCGTGCGAACTCGACGAAGAAGATTCTTGGCCTACTCTCCGATATCGTGAAAAATGAGCCGGAGAAGTATGCTTCCTTCTGGAAAGAGTTTGGCCGCGTGCTTAAAGAGGGTATTCTTGAGGATCAGCCGAACCGCGAGAGCCTGGCAAAGCTGTTGCGCTTCTCTACAACGACTTCAGGTAGCGAGACACAGGATGTCTCTCTGGAAGATTATATTGCGCGTATGAAAGAGGGTCAGAACAAGATCTATTATATCGTTGCGGATAGCCATGCCGCCGCATATGATAGTCCTCTGCTCGAAATCTTCAAAAAGAAAGGTATCGAGGTCCTCTTGCTCTCTGATCCAGTCGATCATCTCGTTGGTCCCGAACTGCGCGAGTTCCAGGGCAAGCAGCTCCAGTCGGTCTCGAAGGGCGAGGTCGATCTCAGCAATATGGAGGATCAACAGGAGAAAGAGGAGCAGCAAAAGAGCGCCGACGAGGCGAAGGACTTGCTGGCCCATCTCAAAACCGTCCTCAACGACCAGGTGAAAGATGTACGTGCGACAAATCGTTTGACGACATCCCCTGCTTGCTTAGTCGTCGATGAGTATGGTATTGATCCTAGCCTGAAGCGTCTCTTGCAGTCGGCTGGTCAGAATGTTCCTAACGATAAGCCAATTCTAGAGGTCAATCCACAGCATCCTATCGTTGTGCGTATTAAAAACGAGACGGATGAGCAACGTTTTTCGGACTGGGCACATGTCCTCTTCGATCAATCCGTCCTGAGCGGTGGTGAGCAACTCGACAACCCCGTCAACTTCGTCAACCGTCTCAACAACCTGCTAGAGCAACTCTAACAGTCTCTTAAAAGTAAGACGGTGCTGCCCTTATCTGTAGATAAGGGCAGCACCGTCTTGTCTTCTTCCTTCACAGGTTCATTTAGTACAAATTGCACAATGTGACAGTGGCAAAATTTTTGTGCATAGTGTACAAAACATATACTTTTCTCTCTGTGATTAAAGCTTCTTAAATGAGGTATACCAGAGCTTATAGTTCCTCAACGATACAAGTGCATAAAGATTCTTGTCATCTGCGCTTTTGGTCGTTTTTTTTGCCACAAGGGGAGAATAATACCGTATTATATACATGTAAGCAACAACAAAACATTGTGATCACTGGAGCGACAGTCTAGCTGGCAAAGTTTCCCATCAGTGTCGATGTGAACCTTACCCCCAAGTGATAAAGATGTCCGTATATACGGATATCTTTATCAGTCGCAACTGAAGCGGCATTTCTAACTGTGTTTCAATCAGCTAACAGTACATGTCGAGTTCCAAGACTCGAAGAGGAGTAATCATGCAGAAGATCCATTCACAAGAGCATATGAAGATCGGTCGGTATCAGTCCTGGTTAGAAGATGGGAAGTTAAAGCTCTACTATCACGAGTTTGGCAATTCCAGTGGCATGTCCTGCACAATGAGCCCAGAAGAGACCAGAGGTCTGCTCGAACTACTCGCCCGCCATCGTGATGATATCAACGAAGCTCTTGCTCTTAACGAGCAGAAGTCTTCTGTTCGTTAAGAGTTTTTATATTATAGATTTGATATTCTTTTGCGTCTTACATTTTAAAACCACCATGCATCGCATGGTGGTTTTAAAATGTAAGACGCAAAAGAATATCAAATCTACATTAACTATACAAAAAGTGGCTGCATTCCATTTTTTGCGACCATTTCCTTCATTTCATCCTCGGAAGGTCCGGGCGCGCCCTCATGAAAGCGGCTTGCGGCATCGAGCACTTTAGGTAGCAGATGAATATCGCCAACTGTATTCAAGAAAATACCTGGGCGGCTGAGCACCCAATGCACGGCGCGGTCGATATCCTGTTGCTCTTCCAGTGGTGCATACCAGGTCGAATGTGTCTTCTCTTGCCCCAACCAGGGTTTGTAGGCAATCGACTTAATCGTCTGGACTGCGACGTTCCTCTGCTGGCATGTGGCGACGAGTCCATTAAAGTTCTCGATATAGTAGGGATTTTGCATTGTGACGTAGTTATAGGGCAGCAGAACCGAGTCGAAGTCAAAGCGCTCCAGGCTGCGGCGATGTGTTGCGGCTATCTGTAGTCCATGCCCGGTTACGCCGATTGCTCGCACCAGTCCCTGTTTTTTGGCCTCGATCGCCGCCTCAATCACGCCGCCGGGGCTAAGCGCAATATCCCACTCGATCGGGTCTGCAAGGTTATGGAGCTGCCAGAGATCGACGTAGTCAACGCCCATCCGCTCCAGTGAACGGTGTAGTTCCTCTGTCGCCTCCTTCGCCTTACGCTCTCCCGTCTTCGTCGCGAGGAAAAAGTCCTTACGGTGTTGAGCCAGCCAGGGGGCAATGCGCAGCTCTGCATCGCCATAACTCGCCGCCACATCGATGTGGTTCACACCATACTTTAACAGGACTTCCAGCGTCTGATCTGCCTCTTGCTGGCTCACAGAGCCGAGTGCCGCTGCCCCAAAGAGGGTGCGCGTACTCATATGCCCGCTGCGTCCAAATGGCTGTTTTGTAATGGTCATTGTGCTTTCCTCAATTCGTTGGTACTTTGTATATTCTTACTTTACACGTACAATGCCTACCGAAACGTAGACAGGTTCCACTCTGTCTCTATTTAGCACTATAATGGATGTAGTATTCAAGCGCCATTTTCTACAGGGGAGCATGTACAAGCTCCTCGCTAGAGATGGATGGTTGTCTTACATGCATTGTTCGTCTCTGGCTGTGACTCGCTTGGCCTGAACTGAATTATAAAACAAGGAGAAAAGATATGTCGTTGTCATCTACTCATCTGGATCTGCTGCGTCAGGATGCGCATGCTCGTGTGGATGCTGTTGTCGGGCTCACACAGCGCATTTGTGCTGTGCCGGCTCCCACAGGAGAAGAGCGTGCGAGAGCTGAGTTGGTGGCCTCACTCTGGCGCGAGCGCGGATATACTCCTGAGGTAGATGAACTACAGAATGTGTATGTCAGGCGGGGTACCCGGCCTAAAGCTCCAGTATTGATGCTGCTGGCTCATATAGATACAGTATTTCCTGCCGGTACACCTCTCAACGTTCGGCGGCAGGACGATTTCCTATTTGGTCCAAGTATTGGTGATAATAGTGTGAGTGTAGCGTCTATGCTCACCGTATTCGAGATGTTAGATACGCTTGGCTGGGATACAGCCGTCGATATCGTGGCGGTTGCAAACGTGGGTGAGGAAGGGCTGGGCCACTTGCGTGGTGCTCGTGCCGCTGTGGAGCATTATCGACCTTCTCTGGGTGCGGTCCTTGCCATCGATGGGCGTCTTGGCTGTATTGTGAACGTAGCAGTGGGTTCTAAACGCTGGAGAATTACCCTCAAAGGTCCGGGTGGTCACTCTTACGGCTCTTTTGGTACGCCCAGCGCTATTCATGTCCTTGCCAGGATTATTGCCGCTATCTCTGATCTGAATGTACCGCAAGATCCCAAAACGACCTTTAATGTTGGCACAATTGAGGGCGGCACCTCCGTGAACACCATTGCAGCCAACGCCAGTGCAGTGATCGATATGCGCTCAACGGATGTCTCTGCCCTGGATCATTTGGCTAAACAGGTGCAAGCTATTGTGTTACAATATACTCCTCCCGAATCCGGTCTACGGGTCACTATCGAAGTTTTGGGTGAGCGTCCAGCGGGGAGCAGAAGCGAAAAAGATCCACTCGTCCAGCTAGCCGTGCAGGCTTTACAGTGGGTAGGCGTAGAGCCTAAACTTGTTGCATCCAGCACCGATGCGAATATCCCCATTAGCTTGAATATTCCCTCCGTCTGCGTAGGCATCACTCTGGGCGAAAAGGCCCATACTGTGGATGAGCAGATACAGATTTCTCCCATCGAGCAGGGCCTGGCCCAACTCGTTCGCCTCTGCGTCGATGCATGCGAATTAATCGCGCGCTAAAGATTGTATTGTTAACCTCATAAAGAAAAAAGCTTTCAGCGTGATAATACCCGTTGTCTGCATTGTTTAGTATCCTTTTCTGCCCTTCCCTACGTATGGTATACAGGTCTTTGAAAATACCTCAACACTACTATACAAGGGTGTAAAGATAGACAAGAAGAGGAAGGATAGAAACATGTCAGACAATTACAACGATCGCGACCACTATCAGGACCGCGACCGAGACCAATATTCGCAGCGCGACCGTAAGAGCCAACAGGACCAGCATGGAAACCAGCAGGATCAGTTCGGGAATCAGCAAGGCCAGCCGGGGAGCCAGCAAGATCAATACGGGAACCAGCAGGGTCAATATGGAAGCCAGCAAGACCAGTATGGTAGCCAACAGGGTCAGTACGGCAATCAGGGCCAGCCGGGAAGCCAGCAGGGTCAGTATGGCAATCAGCAAGGTCAATATGGAAGCCAGCAGGACCAGTATGGTAGCCAACAGAGCCAGCCGGGAAGCCAGCAAGGTCAATACGGCAACCAGCAAGACCAGTCTGGCAATCAACAGGGCCAATACGGTAATCAGAGTCAGACTGGAAGCCAGCAGGGCCAGTACGGGAGTCAGCAAGACCAGTCTGGCAATCAGCAGAACCAGTATGGAGGCTCTTCTGAAGAGGAGCGCCGCCGACGCAAACGTGATGAGCAGGGCCAGTCTGGATCAACCTCTGATCAATATGGCAGCCAGGGCAGTCAGGGTAGCTTCGGCAATCAGAGCAATCAGGACCAATACGGGAACCAGTAATAAGCTCTTAAGAAATACAGGATGTTGTTGAGGGATTTTCTGCCTCTGGACTACAAGCACACAGGCTTAATCGGGCCAATGCTTCGTCCAGAGGTACATTTTCTACTCACCTATCTTGCTCTTTTACTAGTTCTGCGTAAAGCAAACGCTTTGCACTATGTCCTGAGATCAATCACTCTAACTTTTTCGCGAAAGCCTCATCAAACGTAATGACATTTTTTATTCCCCCTGTCTTACCAATCAGCAGATCTCCATATCGCTCAACAGGATAGCGCGCTGTAATCAGCGTCTGTAATGCGTGTGGCCAGCGTCGGAGAAACAGACCAAGATGCTCAATCGCGGCGGGAAATGTTGCAGGCCCCGCATTTACTGTGCCAAGAATAACATGATTTTTCATCACAACGTTATGAAAAGCCTGCACCGCGTCAATGCCAAACGTCATTCGTTCATCTGGGACGCTGGTAAAGACAAATATTCCATTTCTGCCCAGTAGCTGCAGCACTTCAATCGAGAGTGGAGCCGCGTCCAAAGCCTCATACACCAGGTCAAACGCTCCGACCATCTCCGCAAACTCTTTGAGAGGCGTTGTTCCCGATGAAATATATTTTGCACCAATCTCCTCGACTATGGCAGCCTTACTGTTCGGGGCTGGTGAACGCGAGTAGACGTACGTCTCAAACCCCGCTGTGACCAGATACATAGCTCCCAGCAGCCCGATTGGCCCCGCTCCCAACACAACGGCTTTTAACCCTTGCCCTGGCTCATTCGTGCTAGCGTCTGGATAGAGCCAGGGGAGCCGTTGTTGAATCTGCACCACCTGCGCAAAAGCCTTCTCCGCAATCGTCAACGGCTCCGTAAGAACTGCCACGCTTCGTAGCTCTGCTGGCACCAGATTGAGATAGGAGGCATCATCTACAACCATCTCTGTCATATAGCCATGCAGTCGTTCGATGCCGCGCTCAATATAGGTACCGGTGAAGCAGAAATCTTGCCGTCCTGCGCGGCATGTTCGGCAACCTGGATCGGTACAGGGATGGCGCACCACTGGTACAACAAGGTCTCCCGCTTTCAAATGGTGAACTTCTGTGCCGACCTCGATAGCCTCGCCTAACGCCTCATGTCCAAGAATAAGATAATCGCTACCTTCGGGGGGCGTGCCGAATGCAAACGTACAAATATGCCGATCGGTGCCACAGACGCCAACATCAAGTATCTTCAACTTGACTTCGTTTGGTCCTGTAATCCGTGGCTCAGCTTGCTCAATTAATTTGATCTCTCTGTTCTTCTGAAAGACTGCAACTGCCTTCACTTTCTTCACCTCATAAGCTTACTAGTAGTCCTTTTACGTCTACACTTTACCATCTTTATATCACTTGCCTGTTCTCGTGAGAATATTTGATAGCATACTCATTATTGTGGTCAAATAGAAGAAAATAATAATGTAACAGATGTATGTGGCGTGGCACCCTCCTATGGGTGCTTCCTTGCATGTTCAAACATATGTAATCTGCCAAACTATAAAATATTGAGACTTTCGAGAACATTTCCTCGAAGAAGTTACTTACAAAGTACTGCCTGGCTGCTAACACTAAGGAGTATCCATGAGCTTTCTCGCGTATCCTACTACTACAACCCAAGACAAACTGCTTGCTCTTGCTGGAGAGTTGGCTGATACCTTTGCGAAACGTGCCGGAGATTATGATTTGGAGGGGCATTTTCCGCTGGAAAACTTTGAAGATCTGCGCCGCTCCGGCTATCTTGCGCTCGTCGTCCCCTCTGATCTGGGTGGCTGGGGTGCGTCACTCCTGGATGTTTTGCATGCCCAATATCGCCTGGCTCAGGGCGATGCGTCTACTGCTTTGATCACCAGTATGCATATGCTGCATGTGGCGCGCCTGGTCGATGGTCGCTCTGAGTATCCTCCTCTGGTGGAGAGGATTTGTCGCGATGTGGTGGAGCGTGGTGCTTTGATAAATAGTGCGGTGAGTGAGCCTGCGACGGGCAGTCCCAGTCGGGGTGGCCGTTCTCAGACGACTGCGCGCCGCCAACCGGATGGCTCCTGGATTATCAATGGCCGCAAGACGTTTACGACTGGTAGCTATGCTCTGCACTATATCCTGGTTGGCTGTAGTATTGAAGATGATGCTCATGGTGTGCCTGATCTTCCGACGCTGAAAGCAGACAAGGGAAACTTTCTGGTCCTTCATTCGACTCCTGGTGTGCATATAGAGGATACTTGGCATAGTGTGGCAATGCGCGGTACTGGCAGCAATGATCTTGTGTTAGAGAATGTTCACATTGGTGCGGATGCCTATGTAGAGGAGCAGGTTCCTCCTATTCCCGATGCTGCGCTGCGCCTGGCTGGTTGGAGTTCTCTGACTTCGGCCGTCTATCTAGGTATTGCCCAGGCTGCTCGTGACGAAGCGATTGCTTTCGCGCGTAAACGCCGCCCAAACTCTTTGCAGAAGCCCATTGCCAGCGTTCCGCACATTCAGGAGAAGACGGGGAAGATGGAGCTTGGTCTTTTGCAGAGCCGCGCGTTGCTCTTTGGTCTCGGCGAGCAGTTCAGTGCTGATCCGACAAGTGTTGATCCCAGCCTCTTCGCCGCCGCCAAGTATACGGCAACAAATTCTGCCATTGAGATTGTTGATCTGGCGATGCGCATTGTAGGAGCTGCCAGCCTTTCTCTCTCTTCACCCTTACAGCGGTATTATCGAAATGTTCGCGCCGGTCTGCATAATCCGCCGATGGACGATATTACTCTATCAATGCTCGCTAAGCGTGCTCTGGAGCCGGTTGAGGAGTAAGAGAGCTTTCAATCTCTCTTGACGCTGTCTGGCCGGTGCATACGATAGAGGAAGAGAATGATTTCTGTATATGCTATAGATTTGTACCGCTTTACTCTTCTGGTATACTATTTGCAAAAGGGAGTCATGTTCTATGCGCTTGTACTCTATCAGTTGCATTCTGACCCGATCCGTTCGGGCTACTGTGCGCCATTTTTGCAGATGGATGGCGTGATATCTAATAGAAACGTTTTGTGTCTGATCAGGCGGCTTCTTCTCTGATAGAAAGAGGAAAAATACGATGAGGTATCATTCTGGCTCTTCACTTCCCAGCCTTTTATTGGTCAACGTGTGTCTACTTTTCTTGCTTGCCGCCTGTAGCTCTTCTGCAACCACTCAACAACATAATTCTACTCCTTCTGCCTCGACATCAGCGGGAAAGCAGGCGAGCGCACAATCTGCGAGTAGATCTGTTCCTCTCAAGGCTGTGCAGACCGATTGTCCTTCCAGTGGGCTCGCGCGTGCTGCTGTGTTAAGGCCGTTATCACTTGGAGCGCATCCCACTTTGATCTATACCTCGAATGACGTTTCTAGAGATGCCTCGACATCTATGGGCGTCTTGAAGCGGTACGATACCGTCACTCAACGAACGAGTGTTATAACCGTAAGCGGACACTCTATCGGCGACGCCCAGGTCTCGGCTGATGGACAATGGATCTTATTTCTGAGTCTGGGGAACGCAAATAAAGGAAATGCAAACTCCGGTGTTGATACCCGATTGCAGCTCATTCGCGGAGATGGCGCGAATTTGCAGACGCTCTATTGTGTGCCCGCCTCGGCAACCATTAATGGAGTGCACTGGTCTGAGGATCAAAAGTTTATCCTCCTGGATGTCCTCGACGGTGCTGCCAATACAAGTACTCTACGCCTGCTTAATATGAGCACAGGTGAACTGAAGGTGGAATTGCAGACTCCGGTTGGTACTCATGCTTACAAAACAATGATCTGGTTGGACAGTACAAGGACGTACGTCGGTCAAGGGCTGGGACAGGAGCAGGCCGCGTCGCAACCCGGCATCTATCTGCTCGATGTCGTCAACAACAAAGATATCCACGGTGGCAACCTGAAGAAGGTGAGCGATTTTCCCAGAAGCGGTGGAGCTATGTATCTGGAGAGTGGGGCGGACAAGAGCCTTGATGCAAAGACTCTCTTCCTCAGCTACTGCTTCCCTACTGGTACGGCGCTCATGAGTAAAATCACCTCTCAGCCTGCGACTGGTGGTTCCCAGCAGGACGTGTATCGAAATCTGCAGGGCTGCATCAAAGATCTACGCGCCATATCCACCACCAAACTCCTATTCACTATCCGCATATCAGATCGCGGTTTCACCAAAGAGGTACTTATGCTCGCCAACATAGATGGTTCTGGCACCACCATCCTCTACAACGATAGTAGTCCTCATGTCAGCATCCAGCTCGCTCGCCACACCCAGCTCCCCTGGTCCAACGTCTCTCGCGACGGCACCCTCTACGCCTTTAATGAGCAGGGCGCGATGGTCGGCGTGAGCAAACTGTTCATTGGCTCGTTCAGCACCAGCAAGATTATCCCACTGGTCTCCAATCCTTCGGGTGCCGTCGCCATCGCCGGCTGGACTAGGATGTAACTATCAAGCGTGGAGAATAAGACGTTGCGATAAAACCTGGAGAGCATTCTCATACTTTCTTTGTCTAAACAACACAGCTATCTGATGCAGATACATCTGCCTTCCGCTCTCTCTTTCTCGAAGATGTTCTATGAGCTTTTCTCGGGGTAGTGCGAACCTTGACAAGGACAATGGATGTATGTTACATCTTGCTCAAGCTGAGAAAAGGTTTTCACGATGAAAGGCTATAAATGTATGAGTGTTACAGAAGCGAAGAAAAAGATTGAGCAAGTGATCGCATCCGGCCCGTTTGGACCCAATTGGCCGTCACTTCAGGGCTATCAGGTACCTTCGTGGTACGAGGACGCCAAGTTCGGTATTTTCATTCACTGGGGCGTCTACTCAGTTCCTGCCTTCGAGAGTGAATGGTATCCACGCAACATGTATATCCAGAATTCTGAGCCATTCAAGCACCACGTAGAAACCTATGGCCCTCAATCAAAGTTCGGCTATAAAGACTTCATCCCTCTGTTCACCGCCGAGAAGTTTGATCCGCAGCATTGGGCAAACCTCTTCCGTAGGGCTGGAGCGCAGTTTGTAATGCCAGTCGCAGAGCACCATGATGGCTTCTCGATGTACGACAATAGCTTCTCAGACTGGACCGCTACAAAAATGGGCCCGAAACGGGACCTGATCGGTGAGTTGGCGGCTGCGGTCCGCGAGCAATGGCTCGTCTTCGGCCTCTCCAGTCACCGTGCCGAACACTGGTGGTTTTTCAACGGTGGTATGGCCTTTGACTCTGACGTCCAGGATGCGCGCAATATTGGCCTCTATGGCCCGGCTCAGCCTAAAACACTTCAGCCCAATGAGCAGTTTCTTGATGATTGGCTAGTGCGCACCTGTGAACTGGTAGACAAGTATCAACCGCAGGTAGTCTGGTTCGACTGGTGGATTGAGGAGCTTGCCTTCCGCTCATATTTGCAGAAATTCGCCGCTTACTACTACAATAGCGGTGCTCAGTGGAATCGTGGCGTTGCTATCAACTACAAGTTCCAGTCCTTTGCAGAGGGGAGTGCCGTCCTCGATATCGAGCGCGGACAACTCGCTGCTATTCGTCCTCACTTCTGGCAGACGGATACCTCGGTCTCGAAGAACTCCTGGGGCTACGTCAAAAATCAGGACTACAAAACTGCCGCTGATCTTGTGGGTGATCTCGTAGATATAGTTAGTAAAAACGGTGCCCTCCTGCTCAATATTGGCCCGCGACCAGACGGCACGATTCCTGAGCCAGAGGAAGAGCTTCTGCTGGACATCGGCCGCTGGCTTACGATCAACGGCGAAGCAATCTATGGTACCCGCCCCTGGCACATCTATGGCGAAGGCCCCACTCAGGTTGTTGGCGGCAGCTTCAACGACACTAAGCGACCACCCTTCACCAGTCAGGATATCCGCTTCACCACTCGTGGTGAGACTTTGTACGCTATTGCCCTCGCTTGGCCCGAAAACGGCTCTATCACCATCAAATCGTTAGCTACCGACACTGGCCTCTTTCAACATCAGATCGAAAAAGTCGAGCTTCTGGGCCACGAAGAACCCTTACAGTGGAGCCATAACGCAGGTGGCCTCACCATCAACGTTCCAGCACAGAAACCTGGCGACCATGCCTTCGCCTTCCGCATCTCATCTCGCTCTTAAGCAGAACGAAATGATACTTTTACTTCGAACTTGAGAAGCAAAGAACATTTTTGCTTCTCATAGATGCGATGGCTTTTGTGCATAAGAATGCCTTATACTACTATAGAGTCGATGGATGGCGTGCAGCCTGTTTTTGTGGTGCCGCATATACAATTATGTGGACAAAATAGGTGTATCATAACCGATCTTTTTGGTAGCGTGGAAGCATAATCGAGAGGAGTAGAGGCGTGACAACGCGAGTAAGTGAGCTTGGTAGGCGAGCCACCATTTCTTCGTCAGGGCAGTTGATTCGTGGGCGAGCATTTGATGGAGCTATGATTGCAGCTTGTGGCTGGCTAATCTCTGGCGGGTTTTTGGATGCGTGGGCACATAACCATATTCCATCTTTGGAGACGTTTTTTACGCCGTGGCATGCTGCGCTCTATTCGGGCTTTCTAGTCGTGGCCGTTGTTATGGTGGGTGCTGTTGTTATAAATCGTATGAGAGGATATAGTTGGAGCGAATCTGTCCCTCCTGGCTATGAGCTTTCGTTGTTCGCCGTGCCTGCCTTCGCCCTCGGCGGCGTGGGGGATATGTTCTGGCATATCTTCTTTGGAATCGAGAAAAATACAGATGCTATCCTGAGTCCAACCCATCTGCTACTCATGATCTGTTTCGGTGTGCTGATGGCTGGTCCCTTCCGCGCCCTGTGGCGGCGCACCCGCTCCGGTCGAGCGTTGGAAAAGCCTGATCAGTTGCTTGCACCGATTGCTCTATCTCTTATCATGTTGATCTTCTCGCTGGTCACGCAACCTCTCCATCCGTACCTTTCTCTTGCGCCGACCAATACCTATGCCACACAATCCACTGAGCAGCTGCTTGCCGTCGTGGGTATCATTCTGGAAACCGTCATTCTTATGAGCGTTATCCTGCTCGCTCTGAAGCGCTGGCAGCTCGCATTTGGCTCATTCACCCTCCTCTTCACTCTCAACGCTATTGCGCTCAGCTTTATGCAGGATCATTATGTCGTGATTCCTATAGCCATTGTAGCGGGCCTCCTCGTAGATATTCTCTATCGATATCTCAGACCATCCAGGGATCGCGTCAGCGAGCTGCGTCTCTTTGCTGCCACTGCTCCCATCACCCTTTATCTTGTCTACTTCTTAGCGCTGTTGCTCACAAGCACTATCGTCTGGTCCATCCACCTTGCTCTTGGTTCTATCGTCGTTTCCGGTATCACTGGTTGGCTTCTCAGTTATCTACTTGTGCCTTCACAGGAAGAAGAGGCATAGTCTGTGTATGGAGTTCTGGCAAGAGGCTGTTCGTTTATGCAGTAAATCGATTGCTGATAGTGGAAGACTATGATATACTGATACAGCATATCCAGGCGCCGTATCTCTTGTGGATCATATAGCAAAATACTTGCGATCCTCTAGCCAGCCTCTCCTCACTTGGAAAGGCATATCTGGGCAAGACCAGAATGGAAATTGATTGTGCGCCAGGGGAACAAAATGGAGCTTGAACATGTTATTATATGTGAAAGCTACAAGATGACATTTCCAGACAGACGAAAAGGCGAAAGGGGATAAAGATCAATGCCTAAGAAGGGTGAACTTTCAAAGACAGCTCGTGCCTCGTTGGCGAACCGTGAAGTTGTAAACCATCAGACAAACCATGTTTGCAATACTTGCCACGAGCCCATTATGTTGGTAGACCTCTACCCGGTGAAGGTACTGGGTAAAGGGATGTCCTACTATCATAAAGAGCACTACAAGGTACAATAACTACCATACTGGTAGTTGCGCATACTTGCATGGCCTCACCTTCGGTGTAAGGCTACTGCCAAAAAGAGATCGGTTCCTACTCTGGAACCGGTCTCTTTTTGTTTTTGATCCGTAACTAGCATCCGCGTAGCGACAATCCCTTGCGGTTGTCGTGGTAGAAAGCAATAGAACGAGTAAAAACGACAACCGCAAGGGATTGTCGCTACGCGGGTGTAGATGCTGACTCTTAAATAGCTCTTGACAATCTATAGCGAAACTGTCACAATCGCTCCATCTCTTCTCAGTAGGGAGAGACTTGAAATGCTTCACTACGTATGACTTCCAATTCCCAGTTAGTGCAGTAGGGAAGAGGTTGTCAGGAGATATTGTATGGTCCATTCTACAAATTTAGAACAGTCTGACGAGATTCAATCGGCCGCCCACACGATTACTGTAGCTTTCCAGGGCGAGCCTGGTGCCTTTGGTGATGAGGCGGTTCGTGTCCATTTCGGCTCTGATCCGCAGGTGCGGCCACAGCCCACACCGCATCGCAGTTTTGCCGAGGTCTTCCACGCCGTTGCCACTGGTGATGTTGATTATGGTCTCGTCCCCGTCGAGAATTCTCAGGCTGGCAGTATTAACGATGTCTACGATCTTTTGCGCCAGCACGATCTCTTTGTGATTGGCGAGATCGGTCATCCCGTCAATCATTGTCTTCTCTGCCTGCCGGGCCAGCAGCTAAGTGATATCAAGCGCGTTATTTCACATCCACAGGCCCTGGCTCAAAGCGATGTCTATCTGCGTGAGCTTGGTGTAGAGATCGTTGCTACCTATGATACTGCCGGTAGCGCGAAGATGATTCGTGAGGAGAATCTTGAGGGTGTGGCGGCGGTGGCAGGCGCAGGTGCCGCCGAGCTCTATCAACTAGAGATCCTGGCCCGCAGCATCCAGACGGTCAAAGATAACTATACTCGCTTTATTGCTTTGGGCCGCGAGCCCGCGCCGCGTCGTCCCGGGAACGCCAAAACCATGATCGTCATGACTACCTCCCATCAGCCCGGCTCGCTCTACAAATGCCTGGCCTTCCTGGCTGAAAATAATATCAACCTGCTCAAACTGGAGTCGCGTCCGTCACGCCAGCGTGCCTGGGAATATGTCTTCTATCTCGACTTCGAGGGTCACCGCGAAGATCCTTCCGTTCGCAGCGCCATTGCGGGTCTCGCGAGTCATACAACCTTCTGCAAAGTTCTAGGCTCCTTTACCAAAAGTATTTAATTATAAAGCTTTGTTCACGAAACATATAAGACACACATTTATACACTTTTGTCCTCTTTTGCGTGAAGCGCAAAAGAGGACAAAAGTGTATAAATGTGTGTCTTATATGTTTCGTCCCTCTTCTAAATAAAAGGCCGCGTGTTGCTCCAATGCTTGTATGCATGGGGGAAGCCTGAGGGCGATGTGCCTGTTGAGCAATGAAAGAGCTTCTTCAAGCTTTACAAAGCGATACTCGCTTAGCTCTGTCTCTGGTAATGTGATGGATGCTATCTGCTCTTGACTCAGTGTGCCACCTTGAAAGACAAATTGTAGTGACTCGCTCTTCTCATCTGTCTTTACTGTGTAATCAACACACAGAAGCTGTTCTATGTGTATCTTCAAGCTCAGTTCCTCTTCGACCTCCCGTGTGCATGCCTTTGCTGGCGATTCATCCTGTTCAACGACACCCCCCGGCAATAGCCATCCTATCTGGTAGGTTGGTTTCACGATCAGGATATTGCCGTTCTCATCCAAGAATAATGCGCCTGCTGCCATGCGCTTCTTGGGTAGCCTGGCGTAAAAATCGAGCATTATTCTTCCTTTCTTTGCACAAAAGGACTTCCGCTGACAACAGCGGAAGTCCTTTTGTGCTGCATCGCGCTGCCTCTATTTACGACAAACTAGCGTTTGATCTTCATCGTATTGACGAAGTTGGCCGCCAATTCTTCGTATGCCTCGGCATAGTACTCTTCGATCCTGCCGCTGTCACAGAGACGGGTCAGCGAGGAATCGATGGGGAGGGTACCGAGCAGGGGCGCGCCGGTCATGCCAACCAGTTCTGCTCCGTTGCTGGGTCCGAACAGTTCGTAGCGCTCGCCTTTGGGCGTCTCAAAGTAGGACATATTCTCGACCACTCCGACGATGGAGCCTTTGAGCTGCTGAACCATGTTGATGCACTTCATAACGATCATCGTCGATAACATCTGGGGCGAGGAGACGATGACGACTCCATCAAGTGGCAGCGACTGCATGACGGTCATAGGCGCGTCAGATGTGCCTGGTGGGAGATCGACCAGCAGGTAGTCGAGACCACCCCAATCGACATCGCTATAGAACTGTTTGATGGCACTGGAGATCATTGGGCCGCGCCAGACAACCGGGTCGCTCTCTTTCTCCAGGAACATGTTCATCGACATGACCTTGATGCCACCCTTGCTGCGCAGTGGGTCGATGCCACCGCTGGCCGATTTGCTTGGCTGTCCCTTCGTGCCAAACATACGCGCAATGCTGGGGCCGGTGATGTCTCCGTCTAGAATGCCAACCTGTTGTCCCTGTCGGCGCAAGGAGACGGCCAACAGACCTGTGACGAGCGATTTGCCGACGCCGCCTTTTCCACTCATAATTGCGATGACCTGCTTGATCTTGCGATCGGGGGCACCCCCCGCCATCGTTAATGGAACGCCGCGCCCAACAGGTGCTTTTTTAGGGGCAATTGACGTTGCCTCACCGTTTGCGGCCGCGTTGAGGTCCTTCACTAACAGGTCTAGCTTCTCCGCCGCAAAACGATGCGTACGCGCCCCTCCCGCGACACTCTCGCGGGCACCGACCGCACAGGCTGTGCAGGGGAGGCCGTGACCGTGAAAGACCTTGACCGTTGCCGGGTACTTGCTCACGACATCATGTATAACCATGTCGGCCGTAATAGTTTCCGCCATGTTTCGTATCCTCATGTGCAGCAAGACGTATGGCGCTTGCTGGCTTGTGTGATTGTGTTAAGAATGGACAAGTTCGAGATAGGGCTTAATTCCTACTTCTTTACTCTGGTATTATAACACACCCTATCTCAACGTGCTACTTGACTGTGTGAACTTCATTGTCTCTTTGTCGTATAAGAAGATGGAACGAGACGAACAGCATACCCGAAAGAAAATTGTTGCAGAGAACAGCTTGTGCTCTTGGCGAGTTTTCTAGAATTGCATGGAGGGGCAGAGGTATGCTATTATTGTTGAACAGCGGAGATTGGTCCAAGACGCCCTGTTTTCGGGTGGCAATTGTTTCCTCCCACATCTAAAGGTGATGGGTATTCATCATGGAGAGATTATGATGGAGGCAGAGAACGAGTCCATCTATTTCAAGCAGGTCAATATTTTTAATGGCCTGAGCGACGAAGAAGTTCGCGAATTGGCTACTATCGCGAAAAAACGTACTTTTCGTGCTGGAGAGGTCATATTTCACCGTGATGATCCTGGTCAGGTGCTCTATGTTATAAAAGAGGGTAAGGTCAAGATCTGTCTTATTAGTCCTGATGGTCAGGAGATTTCGCTGGTTGTCTTTGGGAGGGGCGAGTATTTTGGCGAATTAGCCCTTCTGGATGGACTGCCTCGCTCGGCGGATGCGATTGCTTTAGAGCGGGTTGAGTGCTATACGTTGCAGCGCACCGATTTCCATAATGCGATTATGAAGACGCCGAAAATTGCGATTCAGGTTATGGAGGTGCTGTGCGAGCGGTTGCGTAAGACGGATCAGCAGGTAGAGGATCTGATCTTCCTGGATGTCTATGGCCGTGTGGCAAAGAAGCTGCTTGAGTTATCTGAAACACACGGCACACAGGTTACAGAGGGCATTCGCATTGAGGTGCGCCTGACCCAGCAAGAACTGGCATCGATGGTCGGTGCTTCTCGCGAAAGTGTAAACAAGGTGCTCGGCTATTTCACTGATAAGCAATATATCAGTACAGATAAGCATCGCATTACGCTCCGTCGGGTAGCGGACTTGAAACGACGCATCTATTAGGATCTGTACACGGCGTCGACTTTTGGGAGGTGCGTTACTTCGTCTTATCCTAATACGTCTGATGATGTCGGGTACAAGTGTTAACATATTCTAAAGTATGCGTTGAAGGGAAAGCTGTCTCTTGGAGAAAGTCGTTACAAATAAAGTTGATCAGCGTGCGGGAGAAGAGGGCGAGATCCACGTTCTCCCGGTGGCTGTTGCAGATAAGCCAGTTCTCTCTCCCAGGCGGAGAATGATACGGATACGTGCGCTTCTGGAAATCATGCGACCCCGGCAGTGGACAAAAAATGGGGCGGTATTTATCGGTCTCGTCTTCGCCCAGCGGCTCTTTAATCTACCTTCGTTGGAACGAGCGGCTCTAGCATTTATTATATTCTGTTTCGCATCCAGCGGTATTTACATTTTGAATGACCTGATGGATCTGGAAAGAGATCGTCAGCATCCTGTGAAGCGCTTGCGCCCGTTGCCCTCTGGTCGCTTGCCCGCATCGTGGGCCATTGCATTAATGGCATTCATCTTCTTACTGTGTTGTGCACTATCTGTTACACTGTTTTATCTACCATCGCCACCAGATATATATGCTGCCTTTGGCGGTGCCAGCGTTTTGTTTATTCTGACTGTGGCCGCCTACATCGTGATCAATACGCTGTATAGCACGCGCTTGAAACATGTCGTGCTCGTTGATGTCTTTTGTATCGCCAGCGGCTTCGTTCTGCGCATTCTTGCCGGGGCGGTGGTGATCCCGGTTGTTATTTCACCCTGGCTCTATCTGGTGACCTGCTTCCTCTCACTCTTTCTGGCATTGAGCAAGCGTCGTCATGAACTGGTGCTGCTGCAAGAGCATGCTGGCAATCATCGACGCATTCTAAAAGAGTATAGCATTCCTATGCTCGATCAGATGACTACGATTATGGTTGCTGGGACGTTAATGGCATATAGCGTTTACACTATAGAGGGTACAACGGGTCATGGTCGTTTGATTATAACTATTCCGTTTGTTCTCTATGGCATATTCCGCTATCTCTACCTGGTGTATATGCGTATGGAGGGTGGAAGTCCCGACGAGGTTCTATTACGTGACCGTCATATGCTGGGAACCGTTTTATTATGTACGGTCGTAATCATCGCTGTGCTGTACCTGTTCCCATAAGAGATGAGCGTATGTGATGATGGACAGAGCCGCTCGCTATTAGGAGAAAGATTGTATGAGGACGTTAATTATTATCCCTACGTATAACGAATACGAGAACCTGCTCCCTCTACTTGATACATTGTTCTCGTATACCGCCGAGTCCGATGTTCTAATCGTTGATGATAATTCACCCGATGGAACAGGCCAACTCGCCGATCAAATTCACGAAACAGATCCACGTGTTCATGTGCTGCACCGTCCTGGTAAGCTTGGTCTAGGAACTGCGTATGTTGCTGGCTTTAAATACGCTATTGAGCACAAGTATGATGCGGCCTTCGAGATGGATGCGGATTTCTCACACGACCCCCGCTATCTGCCTGACTTCTTGACGGCCATTAAGGATGCCGATCTGGTGATTGGTTCGCGATATGTTCGGGGTGGTGATACGCCGAACTGGTCGTTCATTCGGCGTTGTATAAGTGGGTATGGAAATATCTTCGCACGTTTTATGCTGGGCATTCCCGTGCACGACTGTACCGCCGGCTATCGCTGCTATCGTCGTGAAGTACTCGAAAGTATCGATCTTGATACAGTTCAGTCGCAAGGCTATGCGTTCCAGGTGGAGATGGCGTACCGAGTGTTGCGGCAGGGTTTCAAAATTGTTGAGATTCCCATTATCTTTATGGACCGCCGTGTCGGCCAGTCAAAGATGTCACGCAAGATTGTCATCGAGGCTTTCACGTATGTTGTGCGCGCGCGCTTTGGTCGTGTGCCTATGCCTTCCCCTTCACTGCGTAAACAGCCTGTACGTGTGGAAGCAGCCTCATCTATTGCGCATCAATAGGTAGAGCATCTGCAGACGTACTTTCTGCCCTGGGCGGAGCGAAGATACTATCTTCTCTGTGACGACCGCCCTGCTTATTCCTGGCGCTTTCTCGCTTCCCTTCCTGGAGATTGATCTCTCGGAGGCGGCGGAGAAGGCTCTTTTTTTATGTAGCTAGTTGAGGATTAATAGGGCTTGTGACGGCGCGATGATTTGCCCTTCTTCTTTTTTCCTCTATATCTGGAAGGGTGTTCTTCATCGTCTTCAGCTTTATATGCAGGATCAATACCATAGGCGCGCCGCATTGCCTGACGATGCTGTGAGCGGATAGCAATGTCGCGGGGTGCTGCGTTCAGTGCGCGTGTCAATTGATGGGTGGTATGAGTGCTGCCTCCTTGTTCGACGACGCTGTGTTGTACCTCTCCATCATCACTATAGAGCCTGACTCCTGTTCCTTTCTGACGTGCCTCGGCGGCAAGGCGCGCGATCACTCTATCCGCCGTCTCTCCATAGCGTGAGAAGATGATACAGATATGGTCCTCGTAGAGTACCTGCTCTTTTTTGTCGTTGCCATCAAAGACGACAACGACACGATATGCTGTATTTCGATAGCGATTCTTTAATTGCTTAATAAGAATATTTCGTGCTTCCGCCAGATTTTTTGTTTCGACCATTTGAAACATAATGTTATTTTTAATAACGTTGTACCCGTCCACCAGGATGTCAAACCCCATGATACTCTCCATAGCAGCCGCTACCAGGTGACAAGGAGATTCAGCCGTTTCTAGAAAAGTGTATTTGTCTTAATGGATATTTGGCGTCCTCTTTACTCCTTACCGCCTCTACACAACTGTCAATTCTATTGTTTGTCGTATAATCAATCTCTATTCTACTCTACTCTGTCTAATTATTCAGTGTATTTAAGAAAAAACTTGTCTGATTAGCAGTAAGATATAGGCTATCTCAACCCTGATATCGAGATGAATAAGCCTCAAAATAAGGGTGTTTACGTCCTGGAATACTGCTGCAAGAGCAATGAGTGCGACGACGAAAAGAAGCAGTGCAAGTAGCAAACTTGTTAGGACGCGTTCAATCCGTCGACGCATACTTCTGTGTCGTCTTGGTCTCGTAGCGATTTCATCGATGGGCATTCGAGAGCGTGGCCCCGGCTTCGTCGGGATCTCGTCAATGTCAGTTTTGCTGTCTCGCTCTGGTTTCGTAACAATCTCGTCGACATCGGTTTGATTGCTGCGCTCTGGTCTCGTTGTCACTTCGTCAATGTTGATTCCAGATGATGGTGCTATTGACGGCGGTTTGGGGAGAGGTGGAACGAGAGGCAAAGGTGTTGCCTTTATAGCTGGCACCGGCACCTGATCCGACGTCTGCTCTGTCGCGATTGTCTCGATGAGTAGTGTCTCAGCGGCTTCAATGGGAGCTGTATGTTGAAATTTGCCGGGCTGTATACAGACGAGGCGTGTCTGGGGAACTCGCTTGGATCGAAGTTGCGCCTGACGGATGGGAGGAAAGAGTACTCCATTCAGCGGAGTACCGGGCGATCGAAATGGTAGATGCGCTTCGAGAGTGCACTGGCCGCATACTCCATGCACATAGTCCCAGCAACCAGGGCAGGCGGGCCGGCGGCAGCGGAAGCAGAAATGGCACATGCTCATAAAGGCCGACTCTAATGCCACGCGCGGTGCTTGCAACAGATACTCATAGACCTGCGCGGGAGCATAGACCGCCTTACAGATGCTGCACGTAATAGTGTTCCCGTTCCTGGTGGAAGCGGATCCCGATTCTGGATGATGCCTAGACATGGTATCAGTCATCGCTGCCCTCAAGAAGATCCAAAACGAGCGAAATGAATGACTTTCTTCTCCTATTATACCTTGAATATGAGAATATATCATCCCGCAAAAGAACAGACAAAAAGCATTCCTGTTTGCATTGAGACTCTTTTTAGAGAAACGCAAACCGATCGAAAATTAGCTCGAAAACATTTGACAGACAAGCCCAATTCTGGTATCATCCTGTCTATGTAGATATCGCTTCTATGCCGGGTATAAGTCCAGTGTATAGCAGCGTAAAAAGAGGAGCCGTGGTGTAGTGGCCTAACATGTCTGCCTGTCACGCAGAAGACCGCGGGTTCGAATCCCGTCGGTTCCGCTGTTGCCATCTAAATGTGACGAGCATTTAGATGGCTTCTTTGTATTCCATTATTTAGCCGTGTTCTAATCTGGATATGTTCTCATTTCTCACTCGTAAATGATATGAGATGCTGTACTATCGGGAAGATACGTTTATGCTTAATGCGTGCCATATTTTTGCATCTGCTGAACATCTTGTAGTAAGTTGTTGAATTGCTCTTCACCGACCTTGTTCTGTAGGGCATCTATGTACTCTTGCGTCTTTCCACTATCAGGACAATGCATTTCATCAAATATAGTTTTGGCACGAAGTAGGGATACAAGCGACGCCTTGTAGTCTTTCCGTGTAAAAGAGACACGCCCCAGATTATGCAAGGTCCAGCCTTCTCCTCTGCGGTCTCCAACCTCAATGCGTACATTTCGTGCTTGTTCAAAGCAAAGGTAGGCCTTTTCAGCCTCCCCAAGATCAAGATATATCCGACCTAGATTATCTAGTGTCCAGCCTTCTCCTTTGCGATCTCGCACCTTTTGGCTTATCTCTAAAGCTTGTATGAGTTGCTCTTGGACATCTTTTCTACAATGAGGGTTATCATACAGTTTACTTACGTTATTTAGTACTCTCCCTTCACCTCTACGATCTCCTACCTCCTTACATATCTTTAAAGCATGTTCATAATATATTTTTGCTTGTTCTTTCTGCCCTAAATTAGCGTAGATACGTACAAGATAGTTTGACACTCTGCCCTCTTCCCAGCGATCTCCGAGCTTCTGCAAGATTTCTAGAGCTTGTTTGCAATATTGTAACGAATCCTCGTAACAGCCACTATCAGCGCAAATACGCCCAATATTGCTAAGCGTCTTCCCTTCGCTCCAATAATCTCCTTCATTTTTGTGTAATAGTAGAGCTTGCTTGGAGCATTCGTGCGCCTGCTCTTTTCTCCCTAAGTCAGCATAGGCACAGCCAATATTACTAAGAGTGATACCCTCGCCTCTCGCATCGTGAGTCTCTTTACGTATGTCTAACGCCTGCTTGTAATAGCGAATCGCCTGCTCTTTTTGCCCTAGAACGTTATAAAATAACCCTAGAGAATTGAGTACCCTACCCTCTCCTGCACGGTCCTTAACCTCTCTGCTGATTGTTAGCGCTCTCTCAAGGTACTCCTGGGCCTCTTCCTGTGACATAAGATCATGACAGACAAGACCTAAACTATTAAGTACCCGCTCCTCCCCAAGTCGGTCTCCTACCTCTTGCACGATGGCTAATGCTTCCTCAAGCAGAGAACGGGCATCCTCTTTCTTTCCTAGAACACTATAGACACGCCCCAGGTCATTAAGTACCTGCCCCATTTTTTTAGGAGGGCCACATTTTTTTACGAGCCGTAAGGCCTCCTCAAGGTGTTCTTTAGCCTTCTCTCTCATACCTAAATCGCTATATGTTCTGCCAAGTTTCTCATGTAGGTGAAACTCTTGCGGAAGCGCTCCACGTCTCTGCTCTACTGAGAGTATTTTTCTCTCCGCAAACCGAATCCGATCGGTAAGAGTATAAATGTTCGCTGATATGTCGTCGTGCAATAGCCTGAGTGACTCGAACTCATGCTTGACTTGCTGACGGAGACGCCTAGTTTGTTTGGAGGAGGTCTGACACGCACTACGAAGTTCTGTGACAAGCGGCTTCAAAGCTTGTAGCATCTCATCTACATCTTGAGAAGCTATGAGGAGTAAATAATATTCTGAACTAATTACATCTGGCAACCGTTCGGAATTTCTTAACAAGGTGCAGAGAGCCAACACAGGCTGTTCTATTTTTTGCAGGAGACAGAGAAGTCGATCGCACTGATCAGGCCATATGTCACCATCTCCTGCAATTATTGTATATGCATTCTGAAGGGACAAATCTTCTTTCGAAAGAAGATTTTGATAGCGTCTCACCTCAAACTGAAAAGCATTCAGCGATATGGGTATGGACGACGGTATAGAGATGCTACTCTCTTCTAACATGTCTTCTAACCCTTCCGTAAAGGAATTTCTCTGTTCAACGTCATATTACTGCACTACTTAGACGATAAATACTCTCAAACATAAGCATTGTAGAATAAGCTCTTATAACGTGTGACATAGAGGTAAATACGTATCAATAGTTAGATTATAAAATATTTAAGTGCCTCAGTAAGATGTTTTGGGCATTCTCGTAGATGCTGATAGAGTTTTTCCCGCTCTTTTATATTTATATTTTCTTTTTCTATCTGTTTTGTAAGAATATCCGATGCAACGTAGAGATTATCAATAGCCATGTTTATTTTTGATTGCAATCCATCTACAGAGTAAAGAAGGTCGTCGCTACATGTTTCACAGCGAAAACGTTGAATTTCGCTCACAATACTACGTAGCTCTTTTTCACATACATCAATATTTCCTGGCCTGATTTTCCTTAGATCCAGACCACAGAGAAACAAGTCTCGCTGAGCTTGAAGCTTTTGTTTAAGTTTTGCCAGTATTTGTGCTTCTGGTGAACTTTTACGATCATCGAAATCGCCTCGTAAGAAGTTGAGTGCTTCCATATTTATAGCTCTACATATATTGATTTACGATGGTACACCATGATAATTTATGGTACTTACTCCAAATATAAGCTATATAGGCTCTCAATGCAATAGGGTAGTCTCTAAATTAGGCCATGTTATTGAATTGTGTGAGTTGCGTCGTAAAATTAACAAAGCTTTTATACACTTTTGTTCGTGTATTATTATACTGTTGCTTTTGTTTTGACGGAGTACACGTGCGAGCAAGGTCATGTAAATCTCCTATGAGTTTTCTGATTTCTTCAATGATGTTGCTTGTCATCAGCCCTATAGAGCTAGAGTCAAGCTTATAATTTTGTTGAAAAAAATTATCAAGTTTCTTCATCAATTCGATGGCGTTCTCACACAAATCAGGATACACTTCTAGCTTTCCATTGAAGCGCATACTCATTTCTTCAATTCTTGTTAAATATTCTGTCAGCGATAGAGTGTCGGCCTGATCAGAAAGGCTTTCAGGCTCTAACAATTGCTCTATCAAAGTATCTTTAGTAGTTGTAGCTTCAGCATGAGCAGGAGTTTCCTTTTGTACAGAAGCCTCTATACTGGTGACGTTCTTTTGAATTTCCTTTATATCAAGCTTTGCTAGGATTTCAAAGGCAAAAGCACTAGCATGTCTTGCAGCTATGTCCTGTGAGTTATTTGCGTCTGCTTTGCTTTTGCCTTCAATAAGGTCAGATATACCTCGAATTACGAGCGCGTCTACCTGCCAATTCTGATAAACTGCCTGAAGAAAACCCCTCCCTTCCATCTCTACAGCAACTGCATCACCGTAATTTGTCCTTAAGAATGTATAAATCTCAGAGCGAGTTGAGTCTACTACCTTTTCGCCTGCTGCAATTGGCTTTACATAAACTTCAGGATCTCTTTCAGATGATGCTCCTTTTATCCTTTGTCGCCAATCTCTCTCCCTACCCTCTGCTCTTGCTAGCTCTACTAAACGAAACGTAGAATTTCCTACATCTGGTCGTGTTAAGAAGTTTGTATTTGCTTTGCCTGACTCATATCCATACACTTTTGTGGCTGCAACCACGTCTCCAAGTGCTACATCTTTTAAACCTCCTGCTACACCTACAAATAGGACAAGCACGGGATCAAAGTAATTAATTGCACGCTCCGCAGCCACCGCTGCATTCATGTTTCCCGCGTCAGTTTCCACAATCAATATGTCCCATATCCAATTCTCAGCAGGGAATGTTCCATGTTGATATATACTGCCTTTATGTGTTACGCGACGAGGATTTGCTATATGCATACGCACTGCCATATATTCGACAGGAATGGCAGTAAGGATCACTGCATGAGGGTTTGTCTCACCATTTGACATACTGGCCTCCTTTTCAAGGGATGAGTCAGTAAACCAACCAAGAGATTTTTTGCTACATATATAAAACGTACTTTCTAAAAATACGAGTACAATTATTTGTTGTTACTATACATAATAGTAATACGAAAAAAACTTATGAATACTAAAAACATAAGTTATCTCTCTATTCTCGCCTGAGCAAGGAGGGATTGATGTTTCCGTTGATGTACTGACTTCCTCAATACCAGGAGCGGCGTCGCAAGTTCTCGGTGTTCAAAGACGACACAAATAAAAGACGCCCTCTCTCAGGAAAGGGCGCTCATTGCATCTCAGACAACTATTAAACTACTATTAGGATGAAATTGTTGACGTCTCGTTCTTCTCTGGAACCGTTACCACGGTTCCGGTTTGCTTATAGAAGAGCGGGCGCAGGATGAGGAAGACGATAACGCTCACCGCCGCACCGAGCAGGTAGCCTGTGCTAGTGTTGGCGAAGATGCCTTTGGCCAGGGGGCCTGTGAAGAAGGAGGATTGAGTAAAGAGCAGGCCAACGATGATGCCGATGATCCAGGCGGTGCAGGCGGGAATATTGAATCCGCCTGTATAGTAATAGGCACTGCTACGATCCAGGTTGGTCAAGCTCCTGGCATCGTAGCGGCGGCGCCAGATCATATCAACCAGGAAGATCGCAGCCCAGACTGTCAGGCCAGCAGCGAGCAAGAGCAGAAAGCTGGTCAGTGCACCCTGAAAATCGTTGCGGATGAGGAGCACGTAGATCGAGCCAATCACCATCAGGACTCCATCAATCAGCACCGCGTATTGGCGCTTGACGCGAATATTCAGGGCGAGCAGGTTGAGTCCAGAGGAATAGATATCGAGGGCCGCACCAGCCAGTAATCCGCCTACAGCAGTGAGCAGGTAGGGAACGGCTAGCCATGCTGGCAAGGCTTCGCGAATCGGTGCAAGTGGATCAGAGGCCGTTAGCACGTTCGGTTTGAATGAGGCCAGGAGAACGCCCACGATCATCAGGATATACAGTGGCAGCGTTGCACCAAAGACGGTCCAGAAGGTGATGGCGCGTCCCGAACTGCGGCGCGGTAAGTAGCGAGAGTAGTCTGCGCCAGAGTTGATCCAGCCAATCCCAGTTCCCGCCATAATAATCACAAACGCCGTCACAACGCTCGTATCCCAGGGACCGGCGGGCTGGCTGAGCAGCTTGCCCCAATTGGTTTGAGGAACGATAAAGGCGATGATAACGATAGACAGAAGGCCGAAGACCCAGGTTGCCGCCCGCTGAATCCAGACCAGCGTCGCGTGCCCCCAATAACCACAGGCCACGACCAGCGCCGAAAGTAGCAGGATACTCACAACCGTCCAGAAGGGATTCGCCGCTATGCCAAAGATCTGTAGCAGTTCAAGCAAAGCACCGGTTGAGGCAATGACCAGGATGGTTTCCCAGCCCACGAGGCTGATCCAGCTCAGCAGCGTCGGTCCAAAGTTGCCGCGCGTGCCAAAGACTGCGCGCGAAAGAGTCAACATCGGCGCGCCGCCCCAGACACCAGGGATGCTTAACAGACCCACAAAGAGAAAGGAAACGACCGTCGCGAGCAATCCCACAACAAGCCCCTGCCAGAGATTGAGCCCATTGCCCGTCAGATAGCCTGCACCATAGATGACGCCCAGAATGCCAACGTTACTGGCAAACCAGACCCAGAACAGCTCAAACGGCCGACCGTGACGATGCTCCTGATCGATCGGATTGATCCCATTCATTTCAATAGACCCGACCCGATCGCTCTCAGGTTGAAGTGTAGCATTACTCATATGATCTGCGCTCCTGTCTCAAAATGAATACTTATCAGAAAAACGATAACAGGAAAAAATAACGAAGGTATTATCGACTAGAAACAAATGGTGAGAAGAGAATATTCCTGTTGCGGCTTCCCGACTTCTAGAAAGAGGCTTGACAGCCAGGGAATGATCTGTTATTATCTACTCCGTAAGCGGTGCTACCGCGAACACAAATGGAGCCGTGGTGTAGTGGCCTAACATGTCTGCCTGTCACGCAGAAGACCGCGGGTTCGAATCCCGTCGGTTCCGCCTTTAAAAACTTAGGGTACCAGCTTCTTGCTGGTACCCTAAGTTTTTATTTTCTCCTATTTTCTTTTTATTTCACAGAGCCGAGCGTTAAGCCCTGGATGAAGAAGCGCTGTAGGAAGATGAAGACGATAAGGGTGGGGATGCAGGCCAGCAGCGAACCGGCGACGACTACATTCCATTGCGTGTTGTACTGGCCGATGAGTGTGGCCAAGCCTGCCGTCACCGGTCTCAGGTTGTTATCCTGGAGGAGGACGATGGACCAGATGAAGTCGTTGAAGATCCAGGTGAATTCGAGGGTGGTCAGCGCGGCAAGGGCTGGGACTGTGAGGGGCATGACGATCCTGCGATAGATGCCGAACTCGGAGCAGCCATCGATACGGGCCGACTCTAGAATCTCCTTCGGAAGTGAAATCATAAAGTTGCGCAGGACGAAGGTGCAGAAGCCCATCTGGAACGCTGTGTGAACGGCAATGACCCCTAATAAATTGTTATAAAGTCCTAACGCCACGCTGAGCTGAAAGACTGGTAATAAAATAATCTGGAAGGGAAGCATCATGCCCGTGATAAACATCATCAGGATGAGGCGGCTGCCGCGAAAGCGTAGATGCGCCAGGGCGTAGGCCGAGAGCGAGGAGAGAAAGAGCGCCCCGAACAATGCCGGGATGGTGATTAAGAAGCTGTTGAGCAGGTAGCCGCCGACATTTCCATCTATCCAGGCTTGGACAAACGAAGCCAACGTTATTGGTCTGGGTAGGGCGAGGTAGCCATTATAAAGAATATCATCTTGCGAGCGGAGCGCAGTAGAGATCGCGCCAAAAATGGGGATGAGCCAGATGATAGTAAAAGGGATGGCGAAGAGATAAAATGCCCAATATTTGTTTTTACGCCGAGCCTTATCCCCTCCGGCCGATTGCGAGGGCGAGATACCTTGAGTGCGTGTGGATAGGCTCATATACTATCCGTTCCTTTCCGTATCATAGAGGTTAGATAGATGACGATGAAGATAAAGCTCAGCAGGAACTGCACAACGGCAATCGCCGCCCCATAACCGTAACGGAAATTAGTGAATGCTTCGGTATACATGAAGTTCGCCAGCACGGTTGAAGCGTAGCCGGGCCCACCCTGGGTCATGATGTAGACGAGATCGAAGAATTGTAGCGAGTCGATGACGGTAACCACCACAATGATTGTTGTAACTGGAGCGAGCAGAGGAAAGATGATAGAACGAAAGACCTGCCAGGGACTTGCCCCATCAACGCGAGCCGCCTCAACAAGTGTAGGATCTATCGTCTGCAAGCCAGCCAGATAGAGGATCATGATATAGCCGATCTGACGCCAACTGGCTGCAGCGGTAATGCTAAAAATGGAGATCTGGGCGTTGCTCAACCAGCTTTGGGCGAGAAATCCTAGCCCGATGCTCTTTAGAAGAGTATTGAAGAGCCCTTCGTTGGGCAGGTAGAACCAGGACCAGATCAGCCCAATAACGACGAAGCTGAGCGCCATCGGCGAGTAGATAGCACTCTTCAGAAAATTAACAGTTCGTGCTGGTCGATTAAAGAGCAGGGCTAAACCCAGTCCTCCGGCAATTGGGACGGTGAGAAACACGCAGAGTACTTTGACATTATTCACCAGCGCTGTGTAGAAAACGCGATCACCCAGGAGCCGCTGATAATTCTTGAGACCGATAAATACCGGTGCGGTAATTCCATCCCAGTTGGTAAGGCTGAGATAAAATGAGTAGAACAGTGGCTCAACAACCCAGACGCAATAGACGAGAAGGGGGAGAGCCAGAAAGAGCCAGGGGGTGAGAGGCAAACGCCTTCTCACCCTTCGCCCTGGTTGCTCTGAAACTGCTTGCTGTGCCGACTGTGTATCTCCACGAGATCTGATAGTTGCCATAATCCTCTTCTCTCGTTCATACTCTCTAAAACGGGTCTTATTGACGAATAAAAGTGTTCTATTCGTCTAAGATTGTGGACTGGCTGACTGAGCAAAGTTATCGAGATCTGCGAGCCCCTGATCCAGATTTCCATCAGGATTGTCAAAGAACTGGCCGAAGAACGCCATACCGCGCGTCGCCACCGTCGTCTCAGTATCGCGGTCGTAAAACTGTGTTACCACCCTGGCCTGTTTAAGAAACTCGGTCCCTTTTTCATCAAATGCATTGTACGTGCTAGGTGGAAGCTGTGTATTCGCTGCCAGTGAATCACCACCAGATGTGATATACAGCTTCTGTCCCTCAGCAGAGCCGAGATAGGACAGAAAGTCTTTCCCCGCCTGAATGTTCTTCGCCTTTTTCGGAATAAATGCACCATCAACCGGAGCTTCTTCCGCTAGAGGAATACTAGCGTCATATGCGGGAAAAGAGAAGAAACCCAGGTCTGACTGCAAGTTCTTTGGAAATTGATCATAGAGGAATCGTCCTATGACATACATTCCTGCCTGGCCTTTCACCATTTGCGGCACAACCTGATCCCAGGTATAAGATGAAGCGCTCTTGATGAAGTAGCCTTTCTTAATCATGTCTTTCCAGATTGTAAAGACCTTTTTGACTCGTGCATCAGTATAGTGAGCCTTGCCGGAGGTCAGATCCATGTGAAACTGAGGACCATTAATGCGTAGATTCAAGATATCAAACCAGCCAGCCAGCGGCCAGGGAGCCTTCGAGCCCGTCACGATCGGAGTTAACCCGTTTGATTTGAGCGTGTCGCAGACTTTATAGAACTCATCGAAGGTTTTGGGCGGTGTGAGATTATATTTACTGAACACACTCTTACGATAGAAAACTGCCCACCAGTACCAACTACGCGGCAGAAAATAAAACTTTCCGTCCTTACCCTTACTCACATTCTGGAACGATTCTGGAAAGGCGGCGGTCCAATTATTCTTCTCCCAGACATCCGAAACATCCTGAATCAGGTTTCTATTGATAAAGAACTGAGCTAAAAGTCCTCCATAGTAGGCTAGTACATCAGGAGGAGTGTTTGAGGAGAGATATGTTCGTACTGACGATGGATAATCGGAGCCTGGAACAAAGTTGATTTTTACCTTGCCTCCAGTTTTTTTCTGATAGTCATCAACCTGACTTTGTACAACCTTTTTTTCTAGTGGCGTGCTAGCATATGTCGCATAAGAAAGATCCTTCGAAGCGCTCGGAGAACTTCCTGTGCTTGTACTTCCTCCACAGGCAGCAAAAAGTTCACTGGCGGTAGCGAATGAGAGTCCAAGCGCCATAGAACGGGTGAGGAAAGCGCGGCGTCCAATGGTTCCGGCCTGCACATCCTCTAGAAGTGCGCGTAAATCGGTCATGAACAATTCCCTCTCTGCTATTTTTTACATAGATGTTCTGTATAATTATACACAATTATACAATTGAGTGGAGTTACATATACAAGAGAGTTGCATGTTTTTTTATGCTCTACCACTAATTTAGGGAATAGAATGGAAGAGTACATTTTCTGATGCTTCTGGCAGGCGTTCAGGGTAGCGCAAGGGCGATAGTCGCACTCACAAAGGATCTTAAACTGGACTTAAAGCGACCTTAACACGTTTTGGGCAAAATAGGTAGAGGGAGTTGCATCTTGAGAGAGAATGTGGTTTATTTCTAACGAGAATAATGAAAGACTCCGGTTTGTAATCAAAAAATTCTAATTTTTTGTTTAAAGAAGATGCAAAGAGGATGCTATGAATTTCTCACGTCGGCTGAGGGATGGACGCACTGAGAGACGGGGAGGTACAAACTTAATCCATCCCAACTTTGGTGAGTTCTTACTCAATTTTTCTGTTGGGCAACGTATCATTTCCGCTTTTATTGCTGCTGCACTTATTGCGGCAATGATGATTGGTGCTATCGGTCTCCAGCGCACTCAGGTTCTAGAGGCGCAATCGGAGTTTTATCAGGATCTTGTTCAGACCAGTAATTCTCTACAAAATGCAAGAAACATTCTCGTCTTGATGAACATCAAGGCCCATAATGCCCTCGTAGATGCCCAAACAAACATTTCACGAGAGACTTTTGAACAAGATCGAGCTTCTGTCTACAGTTTAGCGACGAACTACGCATCTATTTTAAATGGATATCAACACAGCCATCTGTTGAAGCAGCATCCTGTTCAGGTAAAATTGTTAACTGAAGCCGGGCATCAGGCACAGGCAGATCAGCAAGTATATCTTTTAGGAAGTGCTTTTCGTACATGGCACCTCTATCAGACTGTCCAAAATCAAATATTGCAAAACTTGTCAGGAACGAAGATATTTGATGCGCAGGTCTTAGAGCGTATTCAAGGTGAGAGAACATTCGCTGATGCCTTGAGTGCGTTGCAAGGCATCGTTCGCTTTAATCAGAGCGTGACCTTTTCCGTTCATGATGCAACAACTGTGCAGGAGCATGACCAGCTTATTATGACCATCACTGGAGTACTTCTGGCCTGTGTTGGAATTGCTCTCGCTGGCCTATTGATCTTCAACACATTTGTTCGGAGACTAAAGCAGATTCGCACCGTCACGCAATCTGTTGAACAGGGTAACTTTAATACGCGTCTGGCCGTAAAGGGGCGTGATGAAATTGCTGCCGTGGCAGGGTCTGTGAACGCTATGCTTGAAACTATGGTGGCAGATGCCATTGTGTATGAGCAGCAGCGCCAGTTAAATCAGTTTAAAGATCAGTTTATCATGAATGTAAGTCATGAACTGCGCACTCCATTGACGCAGGTGTATGGATTTCTAGAATTGTTAATAGATTATCATGGTCAGCTCGATTCTGAGCGGCAGTTAACCTTCCTGACTAGAGCAAAATATGGGTGCCAGGAGCTTATTTATCTTGTTAATAGCGTTCTGGACGCGACAAGGGCGGGAAGCGACGTAGCAGCTCCCCGCATAACAAGTGTACAAATTCTCTCTATTGTGCAGGAAGTTCTTGATTCACTCGATCCACGTCAGACGAATGGCTATACTTTTGAAGTTGCCGTACCCGATTCAATCTCCGTATTTGCCGATCAGCAATATCTGCGTCAGATTTTACGCAATCTTGTGTCTAATGCGCTCAAGTATTCGCCAAAGGAGACGGTCATCAGTTTTGCTGCTGATCCGATAGAACAGATTGGTGACGATCAACAGATAGTGCGTATCTGTGTGAAAGATAACGGTCCTGGTATTCCTCCAGATGAGATACAAAGTCTTTTTCAACGTTTTGTTCGCCTTGAACGGGATGTATCGGGAACGGTGCGTGGAACGGGGCTTGGCTTATATGTGTGTAAGCAATTAGTGGAGGCTATGGGCGGCAAGATATGGATTGAAAGTACGGGTATCGCGGGAGAAGGAAGCCGTTTTTGCTTTACTCTTCCCTCTCCGCGCTCTGCAAGTAGTCAGTCTATAGAGAACTTATCAGTAAAGGTCGTGTCATAAGATCAAATAGTGTTATCTAAAGCAGTAGCCTACTCCACGCACAGTTTGAATAAAGCGTGGATTTTTGGGATCTTCTTCGATAAACTCTCGTAGCCAATGTATATGTACATCGAGAGTGCGAGGGTCGCCAATATAGTCGTAGCCCCAGACGTACTCAAGAAGCTGGTCGCGTGTAAGCACAATGTTTCGATTGCGCATGAGATAGACGAGTAGTTCGAATTGTCGATATGTCAGGTCGAGTGGTTTATCCCGGCAGCTCGCGTCACGTCCTGTAAGATCAATGCGTACGGGTCCAGCAGTGAGGATTGATTGCTGCTCAGGCTCTTTTTTCTCAGGAGTGTATGCAGAGCGGCGTAGGAGTGCACGTACGCGGGCGAGAAGCTCACTCCGCTGAAATGGTTTTGTAACGTAGTCATCTGCCCCTGCGTCCAGCCCTACCTCTTTATCGATTTCGCTCCCTCGTGCGGTGAGCATGATAATAGGTAATTTCGCCGTCTGTTCTGTATGGCGTAGCTCTCGACAGAGCTCAAGTCCATTCTTCTTTGGAAGTGCTATATCAAGGATGATGAGATCGGGTGGCTCTGTTTGTACAAGCTTGAGAGCACTTAAGCCATCAGCGGCCGCCTCAACTTGATATCCATTCCACTCCAGGTTATAGCTTATAGCTTCCGTGACAACATCATCGTCCTCGACTATTAAAATTTTCTTACTCATAGAATATTTCCTCTTGAAACTCTTCTCTCAATTTCTTGTTTGCTTATAGATTGCAGGAGTGCTCGGTCTTCGAATTCCGTTTTCGTACTCTCTATACTCAATTTACGTAACTCTATCATCTCTCCTCTATTGTGTCCCAGGAGTATTAAGAGTGTGTTAACTAAAGCTTACCCTCCTACTGATAGATTGTATGATGGGAGGCTGCGAGAGAGAAGAATGCTTCTGAGTCATGAATGAGCAGCTCGTCTTTGGCTGAAAAGTTTCAGGAATAGCATGAAGCACGTGCCGTTTTAGCCCCACTTTATCCATGCAAGAGCTTTATACATCTGCTCTTGCCATACACGCCACGAGTGATAGCCTGATTCCAGATCAAAGTGATAGGGAATATGAAGTTTGTCAAGTTCTTTCATAAACTCCTGAGTGTCCTTGTAGTAAGGCTGATCTTTCGTGGCCGAGCCGAGAAAGATGTGTAGTTTCCATGCCTGTTGTACAGATTGGATGGTATAGATGGGGCTGTTTGCTTGCTGATATGCTGTGTTGCGACCCCAGATGCTTCCATCTGCCCGATAGTATCCGCCTATAGAGATGGTGGTACCGAAGACGTCAGGATGATGGACTGCAATGTTCATCGCCCCAAAGCCGCCTTCCGAAAGCCCTCCAATACCTCTATGTGGCGGATTTGCAATGGTACGATAGTGCTGATCCACGTACTTGACTAGATCAAGGGCAACAAAGTTCTCCATCATTTGTTTCTGGTCTGCACTGTTGCCCCATTCAGGTGTCTGTCCCGGTCGCCCATTGCCATCGGGCATAATCATGATCAATTCTGGAATACGATGAGTTGCGATGAGCTCATCGGCTGATTCATTTGCCTTGCCGCCAGTAATCCAATCGATAACCTTGCCGGGTGTACCATGAAGCAGGTAGAGGGTGGGATAATGCCTGTTCTTCCCAGCGGGCGTGTTGTAAGAAGGTGGAAGATAGACCAAAAATGTTCGGCGTTGGCCTTGCAATGCAGAACTGACAAGACTGTCCGGAACAACAGTACTCGCAAGGACCTGTCCGTTATTATCCTTAAATTGTGCTCGCGTATGAACACCAACATCCGGCGAGAAGATAAAGAGATCGCTGGAGTTGGCGGCCAGCACCACCATCGCAACCACGATTCCTGCCGTTAGCCAGCGACCAACCTGTGAAAAAGGTGTTCTTGTCCCTGGCAGCGGACTATATTCGTTCTCTGCAATCGAGGTGGTCGTTCCACTCTGCTTGAGGGCAAAGCGTTGCCAGAGCGAGCGTATTAGCTTATAGGGCGGATCAAGTGCTGCCTCCGCGAGTGCAGCTCCAACCGCAGACCCGATGAACGCACTCAACAAACCTAGAGCAAGCATAATAATCGTATTATGCACCAGGGCTCCGCTATTGAGAGGTTCAGGATGACCGCCGGGATCGAGAACGGGCTTTAATTGTGTCTGAACAAAGCCATACAGATAGCCGAAGCCAAAGATAAGCCCTGCACCGACAAAGGCACCTGCTTTGCGCCGACCTAATAATGCTCCGATACATGCAGCTCCCAATGTTAGAAGAAGGGCAGCAATAAATTGAGCACGCTGTGGATCTAGCCCAACATTAATGATGACCGTTGTGAGTCCTTCCATACTACTCGCGAAGAGGAAGATTCCTGCAAGAAAAGCAAGGATGAGGGAGACAAGGAACCAGAGCACTGGTAAAAGTCGCTTGTTTTGAAAGCGGCTGAAAAGGGAAGGTCGCTTGTATTTCATGTTACTATTTCCACGGTGCCATCGGTCAAAAGAAGGCTACCCGTCTCTATCTAGATTTTCCGGCTACGCAAATATACTACTCCAAATAAGAAGGTAGAGGAGGATACTGCCGGGTAAAACTTTCCTCCGTATAGATATACGCTCGTAAAGAGAAGAAGTTTGTAATGAGATTTGTTGGAATGAGCTCTTAAAATGGACCGATCCCCAAGCTACGCAGAATCATCTCCAGGGCGGCGACCACAATGACAGGCACAAAGATGAGACGCAGGGCTTTATTGCTAAGATAGACAAGAAGACGAGCACCAACAAGCGCACCTATTAAGATGCCGAGTGCAACCGGTGCAGCGACTAATGGAGGAATGTCGCCCCGCGAGAAGTAGATACCCGCACTGGCGGCGGCTGTAACTCCTATCATCAGATTGCTGGTGGATGATGAAACTTTGAGTGGTAACCTCATCAGCGTGTCCATTGCCACAACCTTAAACGTGCCGCTCCCTATTCCAAGCAGCCCGGAGATAAGGCCGGCGACGTACATCATTGCCAATCCGGCCGGTGTGCGCGTCACCTGATACGGCACGTCGCGTCCCATTTTATGATCTGGATATGAGCTTGCCAGAGCCAGCTTTTCTGCCCATCGGTCGTTTTTTACGCCCTGTGGCAGTTCCTCGCCAATTTTGAAGACGAGAGGGGCGGCGGAGACCAGAAGTATAATACCAAAGATTGCGCTTAGTACCTGGGGGGCGAGGAGCCCAGCTATAAATGCTCCACTGATAGCTCCTAATGTTGTTCCAAGTTCCAGGAACATCCCCACGCGCATGTTGGTCAGGTGGTCGCGTACATACGCCGCCGCCGCCCCACTTGAGGTTGCAATCACGGAGATAATACTGGCTCCAATGGCAAATGAAATGGGGAAACCAAACAAAACGGTAAGCATTGGCACAATAAGCACTCCTCCTCCCAACCCAACGAGCGATCCGACAAGGCCAGCTATCACTGAGCCTACGAAGATGAGCAGTATTACAAGAAGAGAAAAATGGATGTGCTGTGTATCCGTGAGTTGCGAACCCGAAGTTGTACTGCCGAGAAAGAAGATGCTAAAGAGCAGAATGGCCAACACAACGGATGTGATAACCACGTATTTTCTGTCTCTTTCTAATGCAAAGCTGACAATTGAGGCCGCGACGCGAACGACTGGAGTTGCAATCAGGACGAGTAGTCCAAGTGCAATAATGGCCTGAGGACGCAAGATAAGCAAACCCTGCCGTATCTGATCCAGTGTCTGTGGAAAATTGAGGAGGCGCTGGATCGATAATCCACCTGGACGCGTTGGAAGTAAGAGTAGTCCAACGATGATAAAGAAAGCACTAAGTGTCACTCCACCTTGAAGTATCCATCCAATGACAGTTGTCATTTGTATATTTTTAAGCGTCATCGTCTGGTGTGTAGTTTGCTGTTTCATCAACAGTTCCCTCATAGAATATGTGAGACGACCTCTCTTTTTACGTTCAATTATAATGTAACCCATTTTTATACATAAATCCAATTCATATATATTATGTTATTCATAAGGAGAGAGAATAAGAGACTTTCTTGTGTGACACTGTAAGGTTAGCAAGCGTAATTACTAGTAGAAAGTCAAAAAATGGGTTATGCTTTATGTTGAAGAGGTTGAAAAATGGTAGAATGGTAAAAATGTTGTAATGGAGGAATAAAAGATTATTCTCTATTGTTTTCCCTGAAGCAGCAGTCAGTCTGATGCTAGAAAGGTTGTGGATTTCTATGTTCAATGTGCCGAACGTCAGACGTCCTCGTCCTTCGTTGAAAAGTGTACTGATCGGAAGTGTAGGTGGGAGTGTAGGGATCTTAGGTGCTATAGTCGCGGTTGGCCTCTATATTGTCGAGACGATAACACGTCCTACTCGCCTGGCAACATTTGCCCTCTATACCTTCAGTCCTTTTGAACTAGGCATCCCCGCCGAAGAGGTCAATTTTTGTCCTCTACAAGGAGATCATCAGGTAAGTGGCTGGTATGTCCCTTATCCCGATGCGATGACCACCGTCATTTTATCACCAGGATTTCGCGGAAGCAGATCAGATGTATTGGGCCTCTGTGCTCTCTTATGGAAAGCCGGGCATAATATTCTCGTATTCGAGTACTTTGGACACGGCACTGTTGTTGGCAATCCGGTAACACTTGGCTATCGCGAGATTAACGACTTTCTCGGCGCGGTTGCCTACGCACGGCAGCGTGCTCCTCATGCGCGATTGGGAGCGGTTGGCTACTCGATGGGTGCCGCTGTTTCTATCATGGGCTGTGCCCGTACAACAGAAGTTGAAGCATTGATAGCGGATAGTGCGTTTGCAACGCATCGGCGCGTTGTTGAATATGCCGTACGTCGTACTCTGCATCTTCCCTTTATTCTCTTTGAATGGGTCACTGATCTCCTGCTTTTGCTACGAGCTGGCTACCGCTTCAATCAGGTTGAACCTCTTCGCGACATCGGACATATAGCCCCACGCCCGATCCTGATTATTCATGGTACAAAAGATTCTATCGTGGACCCAAATGACGCTCCATTACTGTATAATGCTGCTGGTGAACCAAAGGAATTGTGGGTCGTGCCTGGTGTAGAACATTGTGGAGTGTACTTTGCCGATCGTGCCACGTATACCAATAAAGTCATTGATTTTTTTGATGCGTACCTGAAAAAGTCTTCGTTCCCACTATCCTTCCCTGGGGAGGAGCAGGCTTCGGCCGATAGCGAGCATGAGCAGCAATTGCCAGAAGCGAGCTAGGCAAAGTCCAGGGTAAGAACCATGCCATCTCTGGCGGCACGCGTGTTTTCAAAGACACGCTGTGCTGCCTTCTCAGCATAGCCAGGATCATTTATTTTCGGGCTGAAATGGGTGAGCACTAGTTGATGGGCGTGTGCCGCCTTTGCGATGCCCGCCGACTCCTCCGCGAGCATGTGTGCATTTGCGCGTGCTAATGAAATGTCGGCCGGATCATCATACATACTCTCACAGATGAGGAGGTCGACATCGTGTGCTAGTGTATTTAGGGCGTGTGTGGGGCGTGTATCAGTAATATAAGCGAACGATATGCCTCGCCGCGCTGGCCCAAGCACTTGTTCTGGTACAATCGTTTGACCATTGTATTCGAGCGTTTCTCCATGTTGCAGTCGCGACCATAGCTGTACGGGAAGATTGAGAGCTCTAGCTTTCTCAGCCTGAAAGGCTGGCCGGCGGGGTAATTCCGCCCGGTACGCTAAACAAGGAATTCCATGCGCCGCCATTGTACAACTGCCTTGCAGCCCTCCCGGCAGCTCAAAATGCTCTCCACCCTTCATTTCATGAATACGAATTGGAAAAGGAAGTTCGGGTGCTATGCGCCGTAGTCCATCCAGCACATAACCTGTTCCAACTGGACCATAGATATCGAGCGGTTCTGTGCGACCGGCGTGTGCAACCATAAAGAAAATGCCCGGTAGACCGGCAACATGGTCTGCATGCATATGTGAAAGACAGATTGCCCCTAACTGACGAAATCCCCAGCCCAGCGACTTCCACGGAATCTGTGTCCCCTCACCACAATCAAAAAGCGTGAGTGTTGAACCGTTGCGCACAAGTGCACAGGAGAGCCAGCGTCCTGGCAATGGCATCATTCCACATGTACCCAACAAGCAAATATCTATCATTATGTATCCTTCAATACTCTGGTCTTCTCTCCCATCATATCATGATTGTTGCGGAACTGGAAGGTAGGCGATGGCAAGGTATGGTAGTGCATGCTTTGCGAGAGGAGAGTAGCTATAAAATTTGTAGCTTTTGACAGTAAAGGCACCTTTTGCTATTATGGGACGAAGTGATATAGTTGCACTTAAGTTTGTGTTTGTGTTGAGGATGTTTATTGGGAGATGTTTATGGAGTGGCGTGAGTTTCTTAGTTCTATCATTGCTAATCAGGCTGAGCATGATCGCATTGCCTCAGATATTGGTGTCCATTCTGTTACCTTGTCTCGTTGGATGAGTGGGGAATCGTCGCCGCGACCACATAATATGCGTCAATTGTTGCGCGCTTTGCCCAAGAGTCAGCGTCACGAGTTGCAGACTTTACTTGAGAAAGCCTCCTTAGATGTGTCTGATCTTGAGATAGATACGCCTATACAGGAGATACCTTCTAGCTTTATTATGGAAGTGTTAGAGGCGTGTGCCAGTATTCCCGATTTATTGCGCTTCTGGTCAATTACCCGCCTTGTCTTACAACAGGCGCTCCGACAGCTTGATCCTGAGCGCGTAGGGCTGGCTATCACGGTGGTGCGTTGTATGCCACCACGCGACGGGAAAATCCGCAGTCTGCGTGAAAGTGTTGGCCTGGGAACACCTCCCTGGGGCGGCGATTTAGAGGAGAAAGCACTTTTGTTAGGTGCGGAGTCTCTGGCTGGTCATGTGACAGTCTCGTGCCGCCTGGAACATATTGGAGACTTACAGGCTAATAAGACATTTTTGCCTGCCTACCAGGTTGAGCGTGAAGTGAGTGCCGCTGCGTGCCCCATTATGCGTGCCTCTCGCGTGGCGGGTTGTGTGCTGTTGTCAAGCACCCAGGTCGATTACTTTGCTCCTGAAGCACGTCTCGCGTTAATACGCGGTTATACGAATCTGGTCTCGCTCGCATTTGATCCTAACGATTTCTACAATCCCGAAACCATTGCTCTGAATATTATGCCGCCTCCTGCCACACAGCAAGAGTATTTTGCCGGCTTTCGTCAGCGTGTGCTCAAACGTATGAAAGAATCAGCCAAAACAGAGTACCATGTGTCCAGCACTGAAGCCGAGCAGCTTGAATGGCAACAGATCGAGGAATCGTTGCTTTACTTACCTTCTTGATGAAGCGCGCGTGCGGTGAAGAGAAGACATGCATATCAGTCTGCATTATAAATTCTTTTGATACGCCCACGCCAGTACAGTGACCAGAACGGAAAGGGCTCCGATTGTTGTGAGTGCCATACTGATGATGAGAAAAGGGAAGGCACTCACGATAAGTATGGTAGCAAAGAGTATCCAGAAGGACGCAAAGATGCCTGCCAGGATCTGCCAGGCTTGTAGAGTACGCAAACGGCGCATAAGCTTACCTTTCATTCTCTTTTTCAAAGGGATGAAAACTTTATCATAGCATAGCTCTCAAATGCTTGCTAGCTTTGAGTGAATGGTGTGATATCATAAGAAGATGAGATGAAAGGAACTTCGAAGCTTTATGGCACTACTTCTGATCGATCGTTATCACGCGCAACTGCGCCGCAAACAGCAGGCGCTTATAGACGCTGATCAACTCCAGAAACTTGACGAACTGGCCCTGCTGGAACCGGAGCAGCTACGTCCATTGGCACAGCTCAGTATAGCTATGCTGGGTGTAGGTGTCATCTTCTTTGTCTTGCTGAATCAAGCCGCATACTCCTGGCAAACGCACATCTTTCTTCCACACGTGACCATCGGCGGCATTATTATATGGCTGGGTATCAATATCATGAGCTATGTTCTCATCTTGCCCATACACGAGATTATTCACGGCCTTGCATTTGCTTTTTGGGGTGGCAAGCCGCACTTCGGCGCAAAACTACCATTCGCCCTCTACTGTGGAGCAAAGCAGCAGCTCTTTCGCCGTAATCACTATCTCATCATCGGCCTGGCTCCACTCGTCGTCATCACCCTGGCCGGTATCCTCTTCACCCTCCTCGCACCCGGCCTGGCCGTCTACACGCTCCTGGCGACAGCCGGGAACATTTCCGGCGCGGCTGGCGATGTGCTCGTCGCCCAGCGCGTACTCCGCCTCCCACAAGATGCGCTTATTGAAGACACTGAGACGGGCTATACGGCGTGGGAGGTGGAAGAAAGCTTCTTAGCTACTACTCATTAGTTATGTGTCTATGATCTGTTGGGCTTTTTCAATTTCTCGAGAGGCTTCATAGAACATACCAAGCCTCTCAAGTGCTTGGGCCTTGTATTCACGAGTAGTAGCATTATTAGGATCTAACAGTAGACTTTGATTATACGTAGAGAGAGCGTCTTCAAAGCGTCCCATGTCGCTCAATGCTTTTCCCTTGGCAAGATAGGTAGCCGCATCAGGTTTAATTTGAAGGGCCTGATCAAAAGCTACTATTGCTTCATTTGGCTGATTAAAAAGAATAAGTGCTGCAGCTTTTGCTTTGTAAGCAGAACTTTGATTTGGGTTGAGCTGAATGGCCCTCTCTACAGCCTCTAATGCTTCATGATATCGCTTAAGATGTATAAGCGTCGTGCTTTTGGCACGATAAATATCAGAGTTATTCTTATCGAGTTGGATGGCTTTATTAAAAGATAGAAGTGCGTCAGTGTAACGATGTAGTTCATGCAAACTTCTTCCCTTGACATAATGGAATAGTGCTTCCTCGGAATTAAGTAAGATAGCGTGATTTTGTGCCGCTAACGCATCTTCATAGCAATGTAATTCATATGAGATACACCCTTTGCCGTAGTATGCAAAAGCTTGATTTGGGTCAAGTTTGATTGCTCTTGTATAAGCTGTAAGTGCCTCGTCGTTTTGACCTAGATAACGGAGTACATTCCCTTTGCCTATGTGAGCATCAACGTTCTTAGAATCTAATCGGATTGCACGTTTGAAAATTGTAAGCGCCTCTTCATAATGTTCGAGTTTGTAAAGAACATCACCTTTATCATTGAGGAATGAGACTCTTTTAGGATTTAAATGAATAGCATGATTAAAGGCAGCTAGAGCCTCACTGTAAAGATTGGAACGACAAAGTACCTTGCCTTTACCTTGAAAAGATTGAGCATTTTGAGGATCAAGTTGAATAGCCTTTTCGTAAGCCGCAAGAGACTTTTTATAGCGTTCAAGCTTGTAGAGAGCTTGGCCTTTTGCTGTATATGAGAGTGCATATTTGGGATCGAGCTGAATAGCCTGCTCGTAAGCATTAAGGGCGTCTTGGTATTTATGCATATCGTACTGCTCTCGACCCTTTTTTAACAACCTTTCTACGTTTTCATGTATATCTTCATTGATCCCAGAATTTGCTTCTGCTAAGTGATGCGTTGTAGTATTAATTTTTCTTTGTCCATCAACAGATGAAAGTTCGTTTAACTTTGTTAGAAGCATTCCTGCAACAGTTTCGGCGGTTGCTGGTGGCCAATCTAGATAGCCAGTAGTCGGTGGAATGCCCGGAATTTGGGTGTCATCTAAACGAATGGGAAGGATGTACTCTTTGTTTTCTTTAAATGCACGTGCTTGAGCAGCTTCACGTTCGTGATTAGTCCAAAGCTTAGTTGCATAGTTTTTTGAGAGAAACATTACGCAATAGCGGGCTTCGTTTTGGTACAGATCTGATAAATAAGTATAAAGATTTTTACCCCAGAGTGTTGCTTGGTCTGACTTATCATAAAAAACTCTAATCCCTTGACGAGATAAAGCATTATTTAATGCTTCTGCATGTTCTCTATCCTCTCCTGCATAGGAAAGTACTACGTCATAAGAAAATGTTTTGTTATTTGCTTCCACTTTGTTTTACTCGTTGGTAAATTATTACGACTATTAGACTGCTCTGTCATAAAGCCGTCTCTATGGTTTTGTAGCAAAGCAAATATTTGTGATCAACCTAGCTAGCGCCTTTATGATAAATACCAGTATAACTTATTTACTGATGTATATCAATGTTTGACCAAAGTATGTATGTAGCATTCATTATCTATTAAGATGAAAAGTGAAGCTTTTTAATTTTGAATGTCTACTTCTTGGTTAGAAAGAGAATAGGCTTCACTATACGGCTATAAGCGTTGCTATTTAGCGGTACAGCGTATTTAAAAGCTATAGGATTGCATAGCTATAGTTAAATAAGTATAATGACAGGTACTTAGAATAGTTGTTATGTAAGGAGCCTTGACCTAATATTAATTAAGGCTTTACAAACGTGGATAGTTGAAGTTATGCCAGAATTACCAGAGGTTGAATATACAGCACGTCAACTGCGTGCTTCTATTATAGGTGCGACGATTTCGGAAGCAGTGGTCTTTTGGGAGCGTACCATTAGCTATCCTGCTTTGCCCGATTTTCTTGTTGAAATGAGGGGGCGGCGTGTAGAAGCGATTCGACGCAGGGGAAAATTTCTTTTAATCGATCTAAGTGGCGATCTCTTTCTCTCCATTCATCGCCGCATGTCGGGCAACTTCTTGCTGCTGCCGCCCGGCTGGCAGATTAATACAAGCTCGCGAGAGACTGATCCGGTTGCCTGGAGCACGAAGGGTCCAACCTTCCAGTTGCCTGAAGATAGTAACACTTCTTATAGCCTTGAGTCGAGATATTGCAGGGCCTGTTTTTCGCTTACCGATGGTCGGTGCCTGCTCTTCACTGATCCACGTAAGTTTGGGCGGATCGAGCTCTGGCCCCGCGAGAGTGAAGATGAGGCCCTCAATGGTCTTGGACCTGAGCCGTTGGATGACAAATTTACGCTTGAGCGTTTTACGAGAGCATTAATGGGTCGCCGTACTGGTATTAAACAGGCGTTGTTAGATCAGACGGTTGTCGCGGGCATCGGAAATATCTATGCTGACGAAGCTTTGTTTTATGCGCAGATTCATCCATTGCGGCACACAGATAGCCTGACGGAGAGCGAGATACAGCTCCTCCATAAAGGAATCGTCTCCGTGCTCACGTTGGGCATTGAACATGGAGGAACGTCCTTCAGTTCCTATCGTGATCTCTGGGGAGAGGCTGGTGATAACTATAATCATGTGCATGTCTATCACCAGGAGGGCAAGCCATGTACTCGTTGTCAAACAACTATAGAGCGTATGGTTATTGCTCAGCGCAGCGCGCATTTTTGTCCAAACTGCCAGCGATCACCCTTGTATAGAGATCGTGCTGTGATACCAACACTCGTCGCGGAAGAGTAGCAAGCAAGCTGCCCTATGCCAGGAAAGAAGCAGCGCTATTGCGGCGTAAAAAAGGCTTGTGAGCAAGGAACCGTCTTTCCTTGCACCGAAAAATTGATGTCGATTGTGGCAGCCGATAGTCTTGGTTGTCGCCCCTGTAGGGGAAGCCCAAAGTTGACATAGCCGCCTGCATCACTGACGGGACGCGCATCCAACGTCACATCACCGTTCTTAAAATGCACCACCGCCTGGGCCGTTGCTCCAGGCACTCCCGCCACATCTTTGGTGAGCTTAGCATAAACAGTGATACTGCTATAGAGGCCAGGAGCGCTCGTCGATGTCCATGCTCCGCAGCGATACTCCGGCACCCCTGGCATGGGCGTCAGGCTCTTCTGGAATGTCTTGTTGATATTCACCGGCTCCTGTGGCTTGATCTGATTAACAGTCGGGCCGCAGGCCGCAAGGAAAAATGACAGGAGAAAAGGCAGAAGACTAAATAAGAATAAGAAGGCTTTTTTCATATAATTGATACGCACTCTAAGATCTTTCTTGACTTGTACAAAGATAAAGGATTGAACAAAGCTATGCATTGGATAAAAATATATGACGTATACTGCCAGATTATACCTACCTGTAGTATACCATAGCTACTCTTCCCTTCCCTATTTCCTAAGAAGAATAGGCCAGAAAGATAAGGATAGAGCGTTGAAGCAAAGATTGATGGGTGCTCTGGAAATCTGAGCGTGAAGATGTCAGCCATAAGTGTAGATTTGTTGTTCGTACAAGATCATAGTCACACTCGTAATGTGTTAAAAATAGGCAATTATTAGTTCTGTAGTAAAAACTGACGCTCCTGGCTTGCTGAATGTGTTTGGCTGTGTTACACTAGAACTGGTTGTAGGATGCAGATGAACAATCAATGTGTAAAGATCTACTAGAGGTGTTACTTTTGTGAATCATAATATCGACGAACAATTCGAACTCTTAAGCCATTTGCTCGAGGAAGGATCATTCGGGCAACATACTAACTATTCAGAACAAGCCGAGCAAAAGGATGAGTCGGCACGTTCTAGTGATGATGCAGCACAAAAGTCGCCAGTTCATCTTGAGCGGTCATCTGTAATCGAAACTCGCCCTGATACGGGGCGCGAGCAGCGGAAAGGAACTCCAGAGGTTATCTTTGGTGCGACGAAAGAGACGGCTCAAATTGAGTCGATGGCGCGGGCCCTGCTTACCAGCACAAAGCGTGCAATCATCAGTCGTCTGCGTCCAGAATCTGTAGAACCTCTCCAGGAAGCGTTTCGCGATTACACTGTTCGTTTTCATGAAGCGTCTCGTGCTATGGTTATTTACAGTCCCGAATATGTGCGGAAAAGTACGGGTGGATATGTAGGAGTCATTAGTGCAGGAACCTCTGACATTCCAGCAGCAGAAGAGGCGGCGCTCATTGCCGAGGAGATGGGGTGCCGTGTCACATCTATCTATGATGTAGGCGTTGCGGGGCTCCATCGCTTACTGGGGCCATTACGTGAACTGATTGCCAGTGATGTCGATGTGATTATTGTTGCTGCCGGCATGGATGGAGCTTTACCTTCGGTTGTTACGGGGCTAGTACCAGTTCCTGTTATCGGGCTACCAACGTCGATTGGCTATGGTCTGGGCGGCAAGGGTGTTGCCGCATTGCTTTCGATGTTGCAAACGTGCGCGCCAGGTCTCTCCGTTGTCAATATCGATAACGGTGTTGGTGCCGGTATCACGGCGGCTCTGGTTGCCAACCGTGTGGCGCGGGCGCGTGAACATCAGTCGCAGTAGGGAAGCAGCGAGATGTTCTGAATATAGGATGTCTCACCGCAGTATCGTTGGGCAGATGTGGGCACGAAGTTTAAGAGAGGCGGGACTTTCTATGGCAAACAACAAACGGGGACCTGAACCAGGGTCCCAGAAGGCGAAACACGGCGGTCAGGCAGTTCGCGAGAAGTATGGCCCGGAATTTTACTCGAAGATTGGGAAGAAGGGCGGAGAGACGGTAAAGGGAAAACGCGGGCCACAGTTTTATGCCGAGATTGGAAAGAAAGGTGGAGAGTCCACCAAGCGCCAGCAGGGATCAGACTTCTATTCTCGGATTGGCAAGAAAGGTGGCGAACGAGGCCGTGCGACACCCGACAACAATACATAGGAACAACTTCTAGCAGGCAACAAACATTTTGTGTTCTCAATCATAGAAGGCTTTAGATAGGTCTCTTCTGTAGAAAATTCATACTATAAAGCCTTCTATTCGAGCTTGAAACAACAACTACCTCTTTAGAAACGGTGGAGGCTCCACTGGTCCATCATCGTCGCTATCAGTTGGCCGATAGCGTTGTGATGAGTCCTGGCGTCGGCCCATACTCCGTATTCCTCGCAAGTCGTTCAGGCTGCGCTGCTGGCGTCCAGGCGGTGTATCCACCGGGCGTATTGGTGGTGATGCCTGTGACGGCTGATTAGGAGGTGGAGTGGGCGTTCTGGGTGTGAGTGGCGGCAAGGATGGCTCTATGCCTGATCCACCAGTTGCTCTACCCGTAGCGGGAACTCCATATCCATTCCTCTGCACTTGATTCGGACGAACGACCTCCATGCGGGCGGTTCGCTGCTCTTCCATACCTGCTGCGATGAGCGTGACATGAATCGTATCGTTCAGATGCGGATCAATAACTGCTCCAAAGATAATCTCGGCCGTGTCATCGATTGCTAATCCTATGCGCTCGGCCACTTCGTTAACTTCGAAGAGGGTCATATCTTCGCCGCCGCTGATATTGAAGAGGACACGTTTTGCTCCACGAATCGAGACATTGAGGAAGCCGCCCGCCACAGCCTCTTCAGCCGCAATCTGCGCGCGATTCCGCCCTGTGCCCTGCCCAATGCTCATAAGCGCGCTTCCCGCCTCGCGTAGCACGCTGCGTACATCAGCGAAATCGACATTGACCATACCTGGCACATTGATAACTTCTGCAATGCCCTGCACTCCCTGCCGCAGAATATCGTCGGCGATCTTAAAGGCATCGGACAGGCTGTGCTCACGCGCTACCGTCGTCAGGAGACGGTCGTTGGGAACGGTAATGAGCGCGTCAATCTCAGCTGAGAGTTCTGCCAGACCCTGCTCGGCAATACGGCGGCGGCGGGAGCCCTCAAAAGAAAAGGGCAAGGTCACTATACCTACTGTGAGCGCACCCAACTTCTTGGCGATCGATGCGACGACGGGAGCCGCTCCTGTTCCTGTTCCTCCACCCATACCAGCCGCAATGAAGACCAGATCTGCATCGCCCAGGACTGCACGAATCTCGGCGGCGCTCTCTGTTGCGGCTCGCATGCCAACTGCTGCGTTGCCGCCTGCGCCCAGGCCCTTTGTATGATGCTGTCCTAGACAGATGCGATCAGGTGCTTGTGACAGCGACAGCACCTGGGCGTCCGTGTTCATCGCAATGAAGCGCACTCCACGTACGTCTGTACTGATCATCCGGTTGATGGCGTTCATTCCACCGCCACCCACGCCCACGACCACGATATCCACGTGATGCGGCTCTGGCTCGTTTGTCTCGAAGCGGAAAGCAGGTTGGGAGGAAATGGGATTGCTATCTGTGAAGCGTTGAGACCAGCCAGGTTGTACCTGCTCTGCCTTCCTCTCATCCCTTACCACCTCTTGTCGAAGTACGGCCCATTGATCCTCTTGCTCTTCATAGACATCCGGTTTGTTCCTGGCCTTCTCAATCCATTGCTCTGAGGCCATGTTGCGTTTGTATGCATCGTTTGACATTGGTTGCATGCACACCCCCATTTCCTCTCGCGAAACATAGAACGCGAAAAAAGTTCGCGTCACTCTTTCATGTATTCTTTCTCCGGTCAGGCGTATAATTTATGAATGCTCCGACGAAGAGGAAATCTTTGCCACTTTTGTATGAGTAGATAAAGACTGCATTTCTGAACATCCAAAATTACAGTTGTAAGCGATAATACGGGACCCTCTCCGAAGTGACAGGCTCCTAACGTAATAAAAGCATTCCATTCGCATTGTAACAAGAGTGTCAAGTATACATCGTGCCCTTGTTCTTATTTGAGCATACACTTACCCTTTATATAGAATAACGTTTGGAAGAGGAAAAGAGATCTGTACTCTTGGAGTGGAACACTGTGGGAAGAGTTGGAATACTGGAGGAATAGAAAGAGGAAGAGTGCTCTGATGGATGAACTTTTTTCTATACCATCATCTCGTTACAAAGATGATAAGAAGAATTCATCCACCAGAGCTGTAAGCAAAAAATCTATTCTTTGTTTAATGAAATGCCGCCAGAGCCACTCTTAGCAGCCTTTTTCTCTTTTTGTGCTTCTTTCTTTTGTTTATTTGATTTCGGTGCAGCCTTTTGCACCTTTTTCTGTTCTTTGTTTGCCACGACAGATACCTCCTGATCTGGTTTCACGGGGTAGGACGCTCCGTATTTCTCCTCTTATTGTATCAAATTTCTAAGAGAGATGATAGCTACAGTGGTCTTAATTTAGAGGTAATTGTACTGTTCTTGTAGCCGTTTCTCTTCAAAACTGGCCAGGGCATGAGTAATCATACGCATAACGCTACCGATATCCATAGGCTTGCGTATCTGATAGATGCCGCGCTGCTCCAATTCTCTAACAGGCAGCGTTGCGCTCATCATAATTGCAGGTACGCCGCGCGTCTCTTCGGCCTGTTGGAGGCGGTCATACAATTCCAGACCATTCACGCCGGGGAGCCGGTAGTCAAGGAGCATAAGGCACGGCCGAACGGTGGGAGCCCGCTCCAGGGCTATCTGCCCATTGTCGATGACCGTCGTATGATAGGGTGTCTCTTCCTCAATGAGTTGTTGCAGAAACTGAGCGATGTCTGCATCATCTTCGACAATCAAGATTGTCGTGTTCCGTGGGCTCTGGGCCGCTGGCGGAATGACCTCTCGTGGCATGATGAACTCCTTTTCCGCATGCGATAGCTAAATATGCCTTCATAGTGCTACACCTTACTGTAACGGTTCGCAAGTAGCAATGGTGACGGATGAATCCACGAATATTTTTACTGATCAATAATTTCTGTGATCTCCATCGAGCTATATGTAATACATACTAACATAGATTAAGAGAATAGTGTACCTTAGAATTCTGTGTTTACCGGCATAATTAGAGCTTGACAACGAGAAGAAGGTATGTCACAATAGTGGCGTTGCACCCATAGCTCAGCGGATTAGAGCATCGGTCTTCGGAACCGAGTGCCGGGGGTTCGAATCCCTCTGGGTGCGCTACACTCCCCTAATCCTCATGAATACGCCTCATAGGTAACAAAAAGCCCCAACACCTCTTGTTACGCAGATGGATCTGGAGGTGCTTGTATTTGAATCATAATTGCATGTGGATCAGTTGGCAATGTGTTGCTAGCAAGACGAGAGAGCGTAATTCCTACGTCATGGATTCCTGGTTGCCGCAACAACAATGCCGTTGCCGCATCTTTCTTTTTACCGGCGACAAGTTCTGCCATTTCTCTTTTCTGTGCATCGTGCACTTGATATCTCCATACTCCTTGCGCGATCATCTGTAACGCAGCTTCTCCTTTGTTGTTGGGATGAGCAATCGCCAGCATCTTCGTTGTGATAGGGCCGGTCAATGCGTAATTTGCTCCCAGGTTTTTCTGACCAAGCATGAGAAGGAGGTTAGTCGCCAGCGACTGTACGTTTTGCCGGCCGTAGACCTCTGTAAGACATTGAACTGTTTCAGTGACCGTTGCACTCAGCACATGCTCGCCAGCGAGATGATTAGAGGCAACGTTCGGCACACACCGTATTGGGTCCAGCATCTGCTCTTCGGGTAAAATCTGCGCCTGAACGGCCTTTTCGCCAGTCGGTATGAGGCTCGTTTGGAGCCCCTGTGCAGTCATATCAATATCAGCCTGTTGAAGATAGGAATAGCTCTTCTGATCTGCGCCTCCACTAAATGGCTGTGTATTCGTTACAGTTATACCTGCCTGGCAACAGGCCAAAGCAGTGAAATCGAGTGCTGCAATATTGCCACGTTCGCCGGGTGTAAGAGCATGCATAGTAACAGCAATCGTACCTTCTGTTGGAGGAGTTGCTGCAGGGATTGTTACCGCCTGATCGTTACTTAACTGTATGCCATTCGCATCGTTTAGAACAGTTCCGGTTGGAATAGTTTGTGCGTGCGTTAATGCATTGTAAAAGGTAAGTATCCCTTGAGCAGAGCGCGCGGGAATGATCCCTTTCCCCGATGATATGACTGTTTGTGTTCGTGAGAGTGGCATGGAAGACACGAAACGCGCTTGTATTTGCTGTTTGGTCGGGTCTGAGGTTTGCGTCACCGCGACGAACTGGTACCTCTGCCTGAGAAGCTGATCAGCCGGTGTAATGGTAATGGTTGCAGTGAAAGGAAGTAGTGATGCGAGAGGACCGACACCTGTTAGTAGGCTCAAGATACTTCCTCCAATCAACAGAAGGAACACGACAATGCTGGCAACAAGAAGAAAAGATTTTCTTCTTTTAGGCGGTCTGCGAAGAAGAGGTACCCTGGGAGAGAGTAGTTCTTTGGGCTTGTTTGATACCTGTGCATCCTCACCTTTTTGTACGTTTACAGGAACAGACGCGATAGGTGAAGGAAGTGGTGTCATTAGAGGATCAAGGAGAAGTGGCTCGATGTCTTGAGAGAGTTGAGGAGACTGTTGCTCTGGTGTCATTTCTACCCGCTCTTCTGCTTTCAAAGGCTGAGGAAGTGAAGGCTCATGTGAAGCTTTGCTCACCATTGGGACACTCCCCAAAGTATCAGTAGAAGTATCCTTCTGTTCCGCCTCCTGCTTTGCAAAAGCTGAGGCAGGGGACTGCGCTTCTTCAGGTAAAGAAAGAGTGGAATTATCAACGGAAGGTACTTGCTCTGTTGATGGAGAAATGGGAAGGTTCTGCACAGAGCGCGCGTATTCTTCTAAGGAGGTGAAGACTCGAAACTGATGGTCACGGGCAATTTTCATAAACCGTGACCCAGAGGAGAGCACAAACACAAGGGGTCGTGCCTTCACTGTCTCGACAAATGTTTCAAACTCAGCGGGGCGACGGAAAGCATGGCTCTGTTCAGGAAGAACAACAAGTATGTCCCTCCGTTGTAGCTTTTCTTGCGTGAAGATAGCAGTGAGAATACTTCGTTGATCATCCTCAGGAGTACTTTCAATGATTCCAATCGTAGAGCTACGTGGGTCATCCCAACCGAAGAGATCTGACCCATTCCGTTGCTTCATTCTCTTGTTCCCCTTCTCTCAAAAAGTTGAAAGATCTTTTCACTCCTTGACTGCCACTTTCGCGCACAAACATACATTTATAAGTACGTTCTCCGAGAGATCATAGATGAAGAGAAGAGATTCGTTTTGGAAGAGAGAAGAAGATCAGGGGAATCGGGATAAGCAAGCATGCATATACTTCTCCTTTCACTCGTCTAGGAACTATTGCAGTTGAAGCACATGGCTCTCGTGGCTCTGTCTTAGCCGAGATTGGTTATTGTATGCTATGGGGGTATGCAGGAAGTGAATGGATTATCGGCTCAATGCCTCTACCCTATACGTTACACTATGAAGGGCTTGCTACTGCCTTGTATAGTCAACTTGCTGCATCAGAACTTCCTTTTTAAAATACATAAACAAAACAGCCAGGCTTTATGCTATCTAGCAACCTAGCTGTGCTAACGAGTAAATGTTATGGGAGCTGATTGAATGGTCAAGCATAGTTCAAAACCATGCCTTAGCACAAATAGAAAGAAGCTTTTATCTCTTAGTTTAGTTCGGTGAGGACCTGCCATCGAGATACATACTCTTGTTATTGTAGCCATTCACCTGTTCATTCTGAGGCGAAGAAGGTCGATTTGCTGAGAAAACTTCCATCGCGATCATGTCTACAACTGTACCCCCTCGGGAATACGGCACGACCTTCTGCCTCGCCTTGACTTCACGTACATGATTGACCAGGCGCATCGCCTCTTCCCTTACCTTTTGAAGCTCTTGTGCTTCTTGTCGATAATGTTGAAAGCGTGTCAGGAGGTTGTTGAGTGAACCGGAAATCTGCCATAGCACATTTTCCTGACTCAATGGCACTCGCGCATTAAAATCACCATTGCTAACCCTCATATGTGTTTGTACAATCTGCTGAATGCTTGCGTCGAGTTGGACTTTTTGCTCTGCAATCGCGTGTTCTTGTTCTGCGATAGTATGCTCTAGCGCCGCGATTGCCTCGGCTCGGTCTGCTCTTGCTATTGCTTGCGTCGCACTACGTACCCATAAGAACGTTACAATCGCTACAATAATCTGCAGTGCAATGGGTCTCACGATAATTCCATAGCCTGAAGGAGCCATTATTTGATGAATAAGTTCAGAATTTCTTGGTCCATAGGTGAGGACAAACCACGTAAATATACTTGTGCCCAGTGCGACTGGAAAAACAGTGAGTCCGGGAAGTAGCGAAACTGCTAACAGTTCAGGAATAACCAGGAGATCAATTCTAACGAGATCAGGTGAAGCAAGACCTCCCGGCGTTCCTAGTATGCCTAGTAACAAACCGATGCTTAACAAACTCACCATGATGGTGCCAACGATCGTAACTCTACCGCTTCGATTAATTGGCAGTGTAATACCGGTCATAATTAAACTTACAATGAGAATGATGAGAAGGCCGCGATTTCCCTCTTTAATTGCAATTGGTAAAACAGCCGTTAGGAAAAGAAGTGTAACTAGAAGCACAACACTGTTTAGACGTCCGCGCCGAAATATTTCTCGCTGAGCGAAATTGGCAGTCAATGCAGGCTCCGGAGGCGCTGTCATTCTATACCACCATGTTAGTGGCCTGAACCGACTTTTTGGTCCTTGCTCGTTAAAGTAGGTTGATGACCAATCTATTGTTTCCTGCTTATTATTTGAAAATGACGATGACTTCGTGTTCATATGAGAAAACATCCTTCATGTAGTGAACATGATATTCTAGTACACTGTATAGCTCTATCAAGTGAGTGTATAGCAGTAGCTATGCTCTTATTGATACAGTATCGAGCAACAACTTTTAGGTAATCGATGATGAGCTATTCCTTGTATGCGAACTTATATACACGAACTTATATACGAACTTTCCCCATCCGCTGTAGTTCATACAAAATTCTCAATGTTTCCTCTGTGCCTTTATGAAAGGAAAAACCTACCATCGACGCAATTTTTTCGACATTCCTCTCTCCATCTATTAATACATAGACTCTTCTATACACTCTTGGCCACATATTTAGCTCTTCCTGGCTCGCTTGTCCGTTTCGTTTTGGGATGGGAGAATGTGAAGAGCCTACTGCATTTGTCGAAACTAGTGGAGCAGAAATTTGTTGAGGAGTCCATATCCAGTCAAGCGTACCCAGGCGATTCAGGAAATTGAATGCTTCATCGTTTGAAAGCAACGTACGCCCGCTCTCATCTATAATCATACAGGTACTTACTTTACCCGCTGTCAGAGTCAGTTGTCCGCGATAACGCTCTTGCTTACTCAATACTTGGGGTGGAAGGTCCGCATGTAACACACCATCTCGGCCAAATTCTTTCAGAAGTTGTAATACTGTTTTAAGGTCAAGATGATACATGCTAACATTCTTCCCATTCCAAATAGTATGACTATCTGCACCCTTTTCTTTATGTAATCGACATTATAACAGTATATATGCTTAAATTGTAAGGGTGAGAGATAAGAAAATCAAGCACATCAGTACTTTCTGTCGATATTATAAAATTCAAATAATCAGGTACTTCAAAATCATCAGAATGTTCAAAAAAGAATAGAAGTTCGTTAATAACTATCGAGAATGCTTAATTAGTCGAGCATAATCTGGTTGTTGTATTTGCTTGCCTACTTTTATCTATTCTCCCATGAAGAAGCAATAAAGCAGATTCATGAATATGAAAAGTCGATCAGAACAATCTGGTATTGCTCCTCTTAAGTGTGAGAAAGAAAAGGAAAACGGAGAAAAACTCATGAAACATGTTCGTTTCACGCTGATGGCCTCTGCCATCTTATCACTCGTTATGATTGCGGGAGGATTTTTAGTATTTCATTCATCTCCTACAAAAGCATATGCGAGTGGTGCCCCTTGTATTCAATTTGGAGCTTTTGTTCGCAGTATCTCCTATATCGAGGCTGAAAAACATGGGTTCTTCGCACAGGAAGGTTTAAACGTCTGTTACAATCAGGTTACAGGTTCTGTCCAACAATTTGACAGCCTTCTCTCTGGTCAATATGATATGATTTCAACTGCGACCGATAATGCTGCAAATCGGTATGTGAATTCGCAGGCTCCTATCCAGATCGTATCGGCTTTTGACAAAGGCGAGGGTCTTGATTTAGTGGTAAACACGGCAAACGGTATTCATACTATCGCCGACTTGCGCGGGAAGGCGATTGCGGTCGATGCACCAGATAGCGGCTTTGTTTTCGCCCTTCGTAAGATTCTTGCAGGCAGTGGTCTCTATTTGGAACATAATGACTATTCTCTACAAGTCATTGGCGGTGCCTTCCAACGCTATAGCGCACTTGTTGCGGGCAAAACGACGAGTGGGGCTCCTGTCTATGCGACAATATTAGTCAGCCCCTTCACGGAAAGAAGTCGTACTGTGGCTACTCTGAGTGATCTAGCTCAATTCTCTTCTTTCGTTGCGCCTTATCAGTCAACGGGACTTGTTGTTACTAATAGTTATGCAGCCGCACATCCCGATACAATTACCTCGTTTATCGCTGCTACTATCCTTGGTGAGCGGTTCGCGGCCGACCCGGCTAATAAGGCGACCGTGATCTCCGACATCGCTGCCACTTTTAATCTCCCTACGCCGGTAGCAACTGATGTCTATGCAACCTCTCAAAGTTCAGTAACTGGAGAGAATGCTGACGAAGAGATAGACACTGATGGTTTGGCTAACGTACTTGACTTGCGCCAGCAGTTTGGTGGTTTTAATACGGCAGTAGATAGCAAAAAGTTAGCACATCCTCATAAGGATGGACTATACAACGATGAGTTCTGGAAAGATGCACTTAAGCAGGTGAAAAAACAAGGTAAATAATTTACGACTGGTGTGCAACCTGGAGATTTCTCCAGGTTGCACAAAATTTTTCTTATTTCCCATTCTTTGTGCTAGAACTATGAGTTATAGTCCTCTTGTACTGTCTCCCGTTCCGCCTCCTCCCGTATCAGCGACCAGAGGACTTCCACGTGAGCGCGCTCAGTTGGAATAGAGCCGATGGAGATGCGCACCATCCAGCGTCCATCCAGAACGGCGGGTGTGAGATAGGCTTTTCCGGAGCGATTTACTCTGGCCACCCATGCTTGCGTATGCTGGTCGAGTGCTTCACCTGAAAGGCTGGAAGGTTCGTGGCGTACGCAGACGGTTTGGAGCTGGACGGGGGCGAGGACGCGCCAGTTTGGCGCAGACTGGACCTGCTCGTGGAGCCATTGGGCGTTGCTGAGATCACGGCGCAGGCGAGCCTGAAGTCGGGAGGTGCCCTGCTCACGGATGAGACACCACAGCTTGAGGGCGCGGAAACGCCGGCCAAGTGGAATGCCCGCGTCACGTAGATTCTTGACGCGGTTGTCTACCGCGCTCTGTAAATAGCTTGGATTGGTTCCCATGACGCGTACAAGATGCTCCCAGTCGCGTACATAGTAGAGTGAGCAGTCGAATGCGACACCGAGCCATTTGTGCGTATTGAGGACCAGCGAATCAAACTGCTCGACTCCCTGCCACATCCAGCGATATTCGGGCAAGATCATGGCTGATCCAGCCATAGCGGCATCGAGATGGAGCCAGAGGTTGTGTGGAAGGGCCATCTGTGCGATTGCCTCTAATGGATCGAGCGCAGTTGTGGCGGTCGTGCCAGTTGTGGCTACCACAGCGCATGGAGTGAGGCCGTGTTCGATATCGGCTTCGATTGCAGCGGAGAGCGCATCAGGGCGCATAGCATAGGTTTCATCGGTCGGGATGATATGTACATTGCTACGCCCAAATCCAGCCAGAAGCGCAGCTTTTTCGGCTGAGCTATGGCTCTGGGCCGACATGTAGACGACCAGGGGCTTCTCCTCGCCTTGTAGACCATCGCGGACTAGTGAGTAGTTCGTGGTCCGTTCGCGTGCACACAGCAGCGCGATGAGTGTACTGGTTGAGGCAGTATCCTGAATCACACCACTCCAGGCTGGAGACAGGTCAACCATCTGGCGCATCCAATCGGTGACCACCTCTTCCAGTTCGGTTAGAGCTGGGCTGGCCTGCCAGGAGAGACCGAGAACGCCCAGCCCGGTGCTCAGATAGTCGCCGATCACCGAGGAAAGCATACTGTTGGCCGGAAAATATCCGTAGAAGTCTGGATGCTGCCAGTGCGAGAGTCCGGGCTCGATGATCTGCTCAAGGTCGCGGAAGATATCATCGAACGACTCTGGGAGCTCCGGCGGCGTGCCTGGAAGCTGGGCGTGTATCGCGCCCGGCTCCGAGCGTGACATCACAGGAAGGTCGGCGATCCGGTTGCGATAATCAGCGATCCAATCTATGAGTTGGTATCCAACTTTACGGAATTCTTCAGTGTCCACAGTCTCTTCCTTTGCCTTTCCTGGCTCGAAGTCAGCCTCAAGATGTTGCGCTACCACCGTTTGTAACGCAACCTACATAATGCTATTCTAGCACAGCATTCAGCTATTGTATCAAGGTTGAATGTGCGCAGAAAGAAGAGTAGTGGATCAATGAAGTTATTCTGCTTTGTCTAATTGCGCCTCAGTTCTTCCTTGCTGTTACAGATGTTTCGAGTTGGCCAAGTCCTTCGATGGCTACAACCATCGTATCTCCTGCTTGCAAGTACTCCGCTGGCTTTTTCCCGTATCCAACACCGGCTGGCGTTCCCGTAGCGATCACGTCTCCTGGTTCCAACGTCATGATTGAAGTCAGATGCTCTATAATTTCCCGAACAGAAAAAACCATGTTCGCTGTCGTCGAGTCCTGTTTGATCTGTCCATTCACCGTAAGGGTAATATGCAGTTGTTGCGGATCTGGAACAAAGAGGGCGGGAGTGATGAGTGGGCCCATTGGAGCAAATCCGTCAAAAGCCTTTTGCATAACCCAATCGATGCCTACAGGAGGTGCCTCCGCGATCCAATCACGTGCAGAAACATCGTTGAGAAGGCTGTATCCTGCAACATACTTTAACGCGTCCTCCCCTCGCACATCGCGTGCTTTTTGACCAATGACGACCGCCAGCTCTGCCTCCCAATCCACCAGTTTCGCCTGTTTTGGCAACTGAAGAGGGGCACCGGACCCGATCAGAGTTGTCGTCGCAGGCTTCAAAAAGCTGTATGGATATTTCGGCAGTCTAGCAACACCCATCTCCGCAATATGATCGCGATAGTTTGTTCCGATACAGATGAGTTTGTTTGGATACATTAAGGGAGGAAGCCATTGCAACTCTTCGTTCTTCACCAGAGCATCAGCAAATGCCTGTTCTGAGCGATTGGCAAACAGCGTCTTCACAACCTGTGTCAGCGTCTCATTCCAGTATGGCCAGTTTTCTATCAGTTCGAGTAGCGAGGCCGGTACCTCACGAACCTCAATGGAAAGCGAAGAACGTGCTCTCGCGCTGTCCAAAAGGCGGTGTAAGTTAAAAAACTGTTCTTGGTGAGCCAGGACAATGATTTGTTCTCCTGACACAAGAGCAGTCCCTAATTGATATTTGCTAGCGCTATTTTGACTCATACAGATTCTCTGCTTTCATTTTGTTTAATCATCTTTTCAAGGAAGGGGTGCATAAATGCAACATCTTTTTCTCCTAACCCATCGGCAATTGCACCCTCGTAGTACTGAGCGGCTGTATCGAGCATTGGCGTCGGACAATTCACTGCTTTAGAAAGAGAATTGATAATGACAATACACTCTTCTATCTGGTGAATGGTGCTGAGCGCCGGATCATAGTGTTGCGCGGCCATCATTGGTGCTCGTGCGACAAACTGTGCCGAGCTAGCCACGCTAGGACTGATCACCTGTACAACCGTTGCGGGATCGAGACCTGCTCGAATGCTGAGTGTCATCGCCTCGGCTGCCGCGAGTATATGAATGCCAACGAGCAGATTGGCAACACATTTCATTTTCGTTCCCGAGCCAAAGTCGCCCAGGTAAAAGATAGTACTGGTAAAGCCTTCAAGTGTGGGTTTGCATCTCTCAAAGATATGCTTCTCGCCGCTCGCAAACAGCACAGTTTTTCTAGGAAGGACCTGGGGCGGAATGCCGCTGATGGGGCTGTCGAGCATAGATGCTCCTACCTGCTCTAGCGAACGCTTTGCCTGCTCCTTGACCTCTATTGAGAGCATACTGATATCAACAACGGTGAGCCCTGGATGCGCGCCATGAACGAGACCATTCTCGCCCGAAACTGCTTCGAGTAACGCGCTGTCCTCTGGGAGACAAGTAATCACAACATCACATTGCTGGGCAACCTCTTTACACGAAAGTGCAGGTGTGCCGCCCATTATGATGAAATCGTCGCTCATATGGCGGCGATACCCGACCACGGTAAAACCATGTTCTAGCAGATTTGCCGCAATGGGCAAGCCCATTTTACCTAAGCCTATGATGCCGACAGTCTTCTTCATTGCTTCCTCTCTCGCTCTTCAATGAGGCAAGAACATACAAGTTGTGGATGCTAAGGCTTTGTCTTATTTACTCGATAGAATAGCTGCCGTCAGAGTAGTGTATGGTAAGTGTGTAGCTGCCCTCGTTGAGCTGCCATTCCCGTATTTCGAAGGCACGCATACCAGATGCATTGAATGGGTCTCTCTGGGCGGTCGCTTTGGCATCTTCAAGCGAGGATGCGCGAATAATCGTCATGCCACTGCCAGGTTCTACATGTTCGCCCGCAAGAAACGGACCAGAGGCGAACAAGATGCCGCGTTTCTCTAAATCAATCATGTACTCCAGGTGCTCTGGGAGGATAGTAGCAAGTTCGCTCATGGGTTTGAGCGCGGTAGTCAGCACGACATAGAGACGTTTCTGAAGCATACGAGCGTTTAACTCGTTGGCTTTATCCTGCAATTCAGACATGATTTCTCCCCTAAGACAGTATTCTGCAAAGAAACCAGCACTACCATGTACTCGTTTGGTACGGATGCTTGTAATGAAAGCATCCGTACCAACTTTAAGATCTTCTACGGAAACCAACGCCGCTTGCTCGCGGCTAGTGCTCCGCACTTAGGTTTCCGATAAGGAGTGACTTAATAATCCATGAACATGAATTCTGGTGATGGCATGGTTCCCCAGTGATTGGTTGCATTCATATCGTCTTTCCACACCTTCGGTTTTTGTGGAAATTCTCCGTGCCAGGGGCGTGGTTCAAAGTATCCCAACTCTTCGTTCAACATGATATCCAACTCGGTGAAGAGTTCGACAAACTGTCCATCTGGATCGCGATGATAGGTAAAGATGTTGTGTCCAGCTCCATGCCGTCCTGGACCCCAGACCAATGGGATCTGGTGATTGTAGAGGTGATCGCAGGCGCGTTGTACATGCGCCCAGTCTTTTAGTTGAAAGGCGATATGGTGTATCTTCTGATACTTGGTTCGTAGAAAGTTCATCGTGTGATGATCGGGGCTACAGCGCATGAAGACGAAGAAATCCTCGATCCAATCCGACACGCAAAAACCGAGCAAACTCTGATAAAACTCAGCGCTTTTCTGCACATCATGAACCGCGAGTGCAACATGACCCAGCTTCTCAGGCACAATCCCTGCCTCTGAAAATTTGTCGTGTACCTGCTCCATTGTCTCATACAGATGGAGCGTCATGTCTGATGGGTCTGTGAACTGTAGTTGTTCCGCTATACCGGGCTGCGCATCTGATTGTGTCTCAACGGCTATACCCTCCCCACGTAGTTGTGCAGCCGCCTCTTTGAGCGTTTGACCGGCCCCTATTTGGAAGCCGATATGACGCAGGCCATTCTCCTTCGCGGGATACAGGGCGATCGTGTGGTGGTCCAGTACACTGCGCAAGTAAGCTGATCCGTCACCACCGCGCTCCACGAGCGTAAAGCCAATAACGTTCGTGTAATAGGCGAGCATGGCTTCTACATTGGGTGTATTGAAGCCAGCATAACCGAGTTTTGCGATCTGCATTGTCGTCACGTCCTTTCCTCTGATCTTTGAGGAGTATTTTCACGACAGCGGCATGACAGAGACAAAGCTCTGCCATGCTCTGCTTGACTAAATTGGTCCCATGCCACCTGCGATATTGAAAGCTGAGGCTGTAATGTTCTTGGCTCGTTCCGATGCAAGAAAAGCGACCATTTCGCCAATATCTTCGGGCTCCTGAAACCTGCCCAATGGAATCATACCTTGAAACCACTCCCAGCCTTGATCGACTGATGTATTATCAGCCTCCGCAAACTGTTCAACGATTCCACTATGGAGAGGAGTCCGCACAACACCAGGGCAGACAGCATTGACATTGATATTATACGGTGCCAATTCTATTCCTAAGCTTTGTGTCATCCCCAATACTGCCCATTTGGAAGCACTGTAGTGAAGGACGCCAGGAAATGCTTGCTTGCCGACGATGGAGGACACGTTGACAATTTTGCCGGACTTCTTTTCCATCATCTGTGGTACGATAGCATGCGTTACAAGAAAAACACCTTTCAGATTCACATTGATCAGTCGATCCCACTCAGCTTCGGTCATTTCTTGTACTGGAACACGGCGGGCGACGCCAGCATTATTGACAAGAATATCGATCTGTCCGAACTGTTGTAGTACAGTTTCAACTAACGCAGTGGAAGACGCGGCTACTGACACATCATGCTGCACTGCCATACTGCGATGACCGAACTGCTCAAGTTCCTTTGCCACACCCTCAGCATTTGTGATATTGATGTCCGAAACGACCACATCTGCTCCATATCGTGCGAGTGTGAGGGCGATGCCTCGACCGATTCCGCTTCCTGCTCCGGTAATAATGGCCACTTTGCCTGTTAAATCACTCACGATTCTCTCCTCTTAGTGAAGTTAAGATACCTGGTCAGGCGTCCACATCGGCTCGTGTTCTTGTTCGTAGAGTCTTCCCTTTGGGAAGCTGACGAGTTCGAACATTGCTCCCCAGGGCGATTTGAAGTGAACAAATGCGGAACCTTCTCCTGACTCTGGTCCAACGCCGTCCTTGACTGGACCGAGTACCTTAACTCCTTTGCTCTTTAAGTATGCAACGGCGGCTTCCATGTCATCGACATAAAATGCTATATGATGTCCGTCGTAGTCACTAAACTTGGGCATCGTTTTGTTCTGGTCTGGCGCGATGAATGAGAGCAGTTCAAAGTGTGCGCCATTCTTTAAACGTAGAATGCGAATTTCGGGGATTTCTGCTCTTGGATGCACGTCAAGGTTGTCTGCAAGCCAATTTCCAGTTTCGTCTTTAAATGGGCCTATCGAGTAGTAAACCTCGGCACCGAGAACATCCACGAAGAAGCGTGTGGCCTCTTCGAGATCTGGCACGTTAATCCCGACGTGTTCTACTCCACGCACTCCAGGTATACCACCTTTGGTCGTCGAGGCCGTAGCCTCTACTTTGTCAGATGCCATGTTTCTTCCTCCTTGAATATAACCTGACGACAACAAAACTTGAATGCTTTACAAGGTATTCATATCAATGATTATCCCACTTCTTGCCGGGCTTTGTTGAGGCGGTCCTGACGCTTTGCCTTATCAGCAGCGTCGTTGGGAAAGCCGCCGAAGAGCTCAGCATCGCAGTCCCAATCGAGAAGACCATCGTTGAGGGCACGGCTGATGATGAGACGGTGAATTTCGCTGGTTCCTTCGACGATTGTGAGTTGTTTGGCGTCGCGGTAGTAGCGTTCAGGTGCGTAGTCTTTGAGATAGCCATAGCCACCTAGAATCTGAATGGCCTCCTCAGAGACGGAGACGGCCATCTCGCTCGCTGTGGCTTTAGCGATGGAAAGGAAGTGCGCGATGTCCCGATCACTCTTCCCTTGATCGACGAGCCACGCTGCTTGATACATCAAGAGACGCGCCGACTCCACCTTCATCGCCATCTCAGCTAGCTTAAAGGCTATCGCCTGATGTTCAATAATTGGATGTCCAAAGGTACGTCGCTGCTTTGCATAGGCAAGGGCATAGCTAGCGGCTCCCTCGGCCAGTCCAACTCCACGAGCCGCCACCAGCGGACGTACGACATTGAGGTTGCGCATAACAATGCGAAAGCCCTTATTTTCCTCTCCAAGCAGTGCAGAGGCAGGCACACGACAGTCGTGCAGATCGATCTCGACGACGGGGACGCCCAGGACTCCTAATTTAGGTAGTTCACGCGAGATGTGAAAGCCTGGATTAGGGAGATCCACAATGAAGACGCTGACACCTCGTGAACCCGCTTCTAAGTTTGTCTTGGCGACAACGACAGCGAAATCGGCGACGGTGGCTTGTCCTGCCCATATTTTGACACCATTGAGCACATAGGAGCCTCCGTCTCGTACCGCTGTTGTGGTGATCGCGGCGGAATCAGAACCAGCCTCTGGCTCTGTTAGGGCGAAGCAGCCGCGCCGCCGACCTTCTGCTACGCCGCGTACATAGCGCTCTTTTTGTTCCGGCGTCCCTGCCAGTACAATGCCGGCGATGGGCAGGCGCGAAGTGAGTAGAATAAGGCCGGCTGTACAGCAATACTTGGCGACCTCTTCGATGGCGAGAGCCAGGCCAAGCGTTCCTGCATGAGACCCGCCATATTCTTTCGGAACGGCGAGACCGAGTAGCCCGGCGTCGCGAAAAGCTTCGAAGTAGTCGAAAGGATATTCACCTTCAAGATCGACGGCCCTGGCGCGGGGAGCAACGACCTCACGTGCAATCTGTGCCGCTACCTCGCGTATCTGCTCATGTTGCTCACTTAGTGTAAAATCCATACTTCTTCTCTCCAATTCTGCCATACCAATTGCGTAGCGACAATCCCTTGCGGTTGTCGTCGTTCCCATGTACAGAATTGCCCGTTTCCTGACATTCTACCACGACAACCGCAAGGGATTGTCGCTACGCGAATATTGTCCATACCCCTTCCCTATTTCTCAGCGACCAGCTTGTCTGCAATCTGCTGTGTGAGCACATGTTTAGAAACTTTGCCGAACTTCGACAGAGGAAAATCATCGACGAGCTCTAGCCGCTCAGGCAGCTTAAACTTGGCGATGCCTTTGTCTAGCAAAAAGCTTGTGAGTTCTTTGAGTGTGAGTGTTGCTCCTGGTTGGAGGATAACAAAAGCACATGTTCGCTCTCCAAGCACTGGATCGGGCATGGGAACACAGGCAACATTCAAAACTGCTGGATGCGAGAGTATCAAGTTTTCGATCTCCTCCGCGCTGATCTTCTCCCCGCCGCGATTGATAAGATCCTTCTTACGCCCCTCGACGATATAGTTGCCCGATGGATGAAGCCTCATCAGATCGCCGGAGCGATAGAAGCCATCGGATGTAAAGGTGCGTGCATTATATTCGGGCACACGAAAGTAGCCGCGTAATGTGTAGGGACCCCGGACCAGCAACTCCCCGATTTCACCTACAGGAACTTCATTATCGTTCTCGTCCAGAAGCTTGAGCTCATCGTCCGGGCAGACCGGTCGCCCCACTGTCTCCATGCGTACCTCATTGGGATCATTCAGCCGCACGAAGCACAACAATCCCTCTGCCATCCCGAAGATCTCCTGCACTCTACAGGAAGGAATCAGTTCCTCTGCGCGCCGTTTGACCTCTGGCTGGAGCTTTTGTCCTCCTGTATTGATCACCCGTAGCGAAGAAAGGTTATAGTCTTTGATCTGCGGATCGTTGACCCAGCGAATGAGCACGGCTGGAACGAGTTCAATATGCGTAACGCGCTCGCGTTCAATCAGCGGGAACACATCAGCGGGCCGTGTTGATTCTCCAATGATAAAGCGTGCACCCTGGTACAGAAAGCCTTGAATACCTGGACAGGCCAGAGGGAAATTATGGGCCATCGGTAAAACGACCATCAATGTGTCATCAGGCATTACATCGTTGACCTCTGTAGCCGCCTTTGTGTTGTAGATATAATCGTTGTGTGTGCGTGGAATGAGCTTTGGAATGCCGGTGGTGCCACCTGATAGCTGAAACAGGGCTGGTGCGGTCGGATCGATTGAGAGCTCATTTAGCCGCTCAGGTGCCAGTCCACTATCTGTATTCAAAAGATCCGAGAGGGAGATGGATTTTGGGAGAGATGCGGAACCTACGACGAAGATCCAGCGTAGAGAAGGGTGTTCGCTGCGAATACGCTCGGCCAGTTCCGCGAAGGCAAAGTCGCCGATGCGCTCAGGAATAGCGTATCCAACGGCCTGGCTCAACTCGACAAACTGGTTGATCTCGCTGTAGCGGTGAGATGACATCGCCATCACAGGAATCGCCCCGACCTTTTGTAAGGCGAAGTAGAGATACACAAATTCGGGGCTATTGGGCAGTTGCATCACAAAGCGATCTAATGGCTGGACGCCAAGCTTGAGCAGATGGAGCGCCAGGCGTTCCACTTTTTGAGCGAGCTGCTGAAAGGTAACCCGCTCATTGCCTGCAAGAAATGCGATCCGCTCTGAATATCGCGCCACAATTTCATCGAAGAAGTGTCCCATCGTCTGGTCTTCCCAGTAGCCCTTCGCGCGGTAGCGAGCAGCGAACTCAGAAGGATAGGGGACAACGCCCTCAAGTATGCTCATACTGATGCCTCCTTTGTTGCCTGTGCGCCCTGCATACCAAGATACTTTGCGGTCAGCTCTGCTACCAGAAAGTGATCCTCGACCGTATGACCATGACGCATAATGGGATACATAATGGGATAGACGCCCAGGTCCATCATCCAGCGCAGTTTCTTCGCCCGTTGCTCCGGCGAACCCATGACGGCGAACTTCTCGACAATTGCGTCGGTGACGAGGCGGCTGGCCGCGGCATAATCGCGCGTCTGCCAGACGGCCTGAATCTCTTTGGCCTCTTTTCCATAGCCAGAGACTTCGGCGATAGGATGATAGTGAGGGGAGGCAAAGTAGAAGGCCAGACCCCGACGCATAGCTTCCACGCTAGCATCGTCTTCGCCCGCGATCATCGTCAGGCTAAGAATTTTGACACTCTTGGGATCACGCCCAACGGACTCGGCCTCTTTTTTGATGATGTCGTAGTACATTTCATAAGACTCTTCAGTGAGCCAGTTGGAGATCAAGCCGTCAGCCATACGAGCTGCCAGGCCCACCATCTTTGGTCCCAACGCAGAGAGATAGATGGGCATGGGCTCGGGCAATGGTCCCTCGCGTAAATGGAAGTTTTTGGGGTTGAACCATTGCCCTTCATATGAGAAGCGTTCACTTGTCAGATAGCCGCGTACAATATCCATGACTTCTTTGGCACGTGCAAGTGGGCGTTCCATCTTGATGCCGTGCCCCTGCTCCATGAAGCCGATACCACCACTGCCAAGCCCGTAGTGCTTAAAGCGTCCGTTGCTCATGCGATAGATTGTGCTCGCCCCCATTGCGAGTAGCATTGGTGTACGTGAGTAGAAGTTCACAATACTTGTGCCCAGATTGATACGTTCTGTCTCGCGTGCAAGTATACCCAGGATAGAGAACGCTTCTTTGCCCGATTCCTCGGTGAGCCAGAAGCCTTCGTATCCAAGAGACTCGGCCGTCTTGGCGAAGCGCACAATCTCGTCTATAGAGAGATCACCCGTGTGGAGCATAACTCCAATATTTCCCAGCATTGCAGTCTCCTTTGTATGCAAAGTGCCAACCTGATCCTTATTCCGCGCACCAACGCCTAACTCCGCTTAGGCATTCCGCAAGGAATTTCTTCCGTCTTGGTACCGAATGGAATGATGTAGTAGTACACTATGCTCTCCCTTGAGCGTAGGAACAGTATTAGGGTAACCCTAAGATACGTTGTGCATTCTTGTAAAACACTTTTTCTAGAATTGCATCTGAATAGCCCAGTGAGTTCCAGCCAGCAATTGCGCGCCGATGTGTCAGGCTTGGATAGTCGCTGCCAAACATGATTTTATCCTGAAGACGACGGCTGATATCGTGTTTGAGCGATGCAGGAAAGTATTCTGGCCCCCAACCCGATAACTCCCAGAAGACGTTGCCTTTGTGCAGCGCAATCATGATCATCTGGTCGGTCCACGGCCAGGCAGGATGAGAGGCAATGATCTTCAGGTCAGGGAAGTCCGCCGCCAGATCATCGAGGGCCGGGTATGGATTAGCGTTTTTTAAATGCCTTCCCAGGCCGCCTGGTACTCCTGCTCCCATGCCTGTCGTTCCCGTATCGACCATGATTGGAACTCGAAGTTCGACCATTTTCTCCCAGAGGGGATAGAACTGGCGGTCTCCTACAGAGAAATCACCCATGATTGGATGGAAATGAAAACCGATCAGGCCCAGCTCTTTCACCGCCCGCTCCGCCTCTCGAATCGCGATCTCCCCCTTCCAGGGATCAACAGACCCCCATGCTTGCAGCACTGTGTCTGGATAGTCGTCGCGAACTTTAGCCACGTAGTCATTCGAGCAAGGAGGCAGGCCGCTAACCGTCTCTGTATCAAAAGCCACCAGCAGCACTTGAACTCCCGCCTCACGTAGCTCTTGAATCACCTCATCTTCGGTCTTCGGCTCCCAGGGGCGATGCCAATACTCACGTAGCGCATCAGCGTAGGGCTGAATCGCTTGAAACCATGCCTTCGTATTTGGATGGCAATGCAGATCAATTCTTCTCATACCGTTTCTCTTTCAGGGCATCCTCAGCTTCTTCCTGCCATATCGAAACTCAGAGGCTTGACGAAATACGAAATATCTTGTATAAATACTTTAACATAGAAACTTTTGATTGTCAACATTCCTATTCATTAATTTACTGTTTGTAAATATATGCTTACGACAAGCATATCTGGTAGAAAAGGGTGTAGGGCTGCCGTGGAACTTCTATGCGTTCGCCCTTCCTGGCCTGCTTGGTGCGATTGTCATCTTGTTTGTCAACGATAGACATGCGAGTGATCTTGCCAGAGCAGAGTCAAGCGGCACACCAGCCTTTCTTCCTGAATAAGAGGCATACGTATGAAAAACTATCTGTATAGAGGCCGAACTTGCGGAGTGCAGCGGTTTGCATTATACTTTGATTTACCATCAGATAGTTGAACATGAAAGGAATTATGGGAACGCATTACAACGGGACTCCTGATGAGGTACGTGCCATCGATACCTATATCAAATTGCAGCGATCGGCAGAGTCAACGGCGGCGAGGGCGACACGTCACCTCGCCTCTGCTGGCTTGACCTTCAGTCAGTATGGTGTGCTTGATATCCTCTTTCATCTCGGCTCACTTCCTCTTGGACAGATTGCAGAGAAAATCCTCAAAAGCGAAGGCAATATGACAACGGTCGTCGATAATCTTGAGCGGCGGGGACTGGTGAAGCGTGAGCGCAAGGAAAGAGATCGCCGCGTCATCACCTTAACGTTGACGGAGGCGGGACGAAAAGTTATCGAAGGAATCCTTCCGCAGCATATTCAAGCCATCGTGGAGGAGATGAGCGTCCTGACATCAGATGAGCAGGAGACTCTGAGCCGCCTCTGCCGCAAGGTTGGGAAGCAAGAACGATTTGAACAAAGCGAGCAGACTCTAGAGCCTCTTCGAGGACTATGAAAGATAGAGGAGTAGACGTATGGGAGTGCAACCTCGCCCAGCATCAGCGGTAATGATACTACGCGATACAGCTTCCGGTCAGAGCTTTGAGGTCTTTATGGTACGGCGCGTCATCCAGAGCGACTTTATGCCCGATGTGTATGTCTTTCCGGGCGGCTCCGTGACAAAGGATGACATTGCTACTGAACAAACTCCCGAAATTTGTCGCACGGTGCCGTCCAATGCCGCCGATCCTTCAGGTCTCACTGCATTAGGTGTTGGAGTACGCGCCGCCGCCATTCGTGAATTATTTGAGGAGGCCGGTGTGCTTCTAGCTTATGCTAACGAAAGCATGCTGGCCATCGATGAGATGAACGAGGAGCGTTACGAAACGTACCGGCAGGAGTTTAATAACCGCACCGGCTCGCTGATTGAGATGGCCCAGACGGGGAAGCTTGTGCTGGCCACTGAGCGGCTGAACTATTTCGCCCACTGGATCACTCCAGAGGTAGAAGGCATGCCCAAACGTTTCGATACTCATTTCTTCGTCACAACCGCCCCTAAAGAGCAGCAGGCCGCCTACGATCAACTAGAGACCAGCGAGGGTATCTGGATCACACCGACCGAAGCACTTACCCGCTCGAAGAACAACGAATTTCCCCTGGTTTTCCCCACCATTCATCAACTGCAAGAACTCGCGACCTCCTCCAGTGTAGCCCAGGTGCTAGCCCTAACATCCCAAACGCGTGTGAAGGTTCGCATGCCGGTTGCTGTGAAGCGAGATGGACAAACGCAGATCTATTTATCGGAAGATGGTCAGAATATGTGGCCCATACCCAAGCATTTGCTTCAGTCACAAAATAGATAAATGACATAGCTGATAGGGGACCAGGAGGCACACTCGCTCCTGGTCCCCTATCAGCCTTAGTGCGCTGTACTCGCTTCTTCCCGGCCTTTATGTAAGACGTTTTTAAAGGGCTATGATCTATCAGCTAGTTCGATCATGCGCTATCGAAGCTGGAATAGCTTCTCCCTTGCGAACATCATTGTTCTGCTGTCGTGACCAGCATGCATCGCAGTAGCCCGTTGACATAATATCCATCGTGATGTTGTGGAAACCGAACTGTTGTTGGACTGCTTCATAGAGCGCGCGCTGAGAAGAGATATCGAGATGGAGAATGGAGCCGCACTGGCGGCAGACGAGATGGTGATGCGTTCTTTCTATGAATGCCTCATAGGTCACAGCTTCTCCTGGAAAGTGTATTTCGCGGACAAGTTGAAGCTCTTTTAGCAGGTACAGCGTTCTGTACACCGTAGAGAGGGTTGCAGATGGATATTGCTGTCGTGCTCGCTCCAGTAGCTGCTCTATCGTCAGATGCCCCTGCTCAGCACGAAGTATCTGTAAGATGAGATGCCGCTGGGGTGTCAGACGATACCCACGCTGGCGCAATGTCTCATCGCCAGCTTGCGCAAACTCTGACGTATTCCTGTGTAGGTTTTGCTGTCCCATTTCACCATCCTTGAGCTAATCTTTCAACAGTCCTCTATAAAGAATCTTATCTTGCTCCTTCATTTCTGCCAGTGTATGTCTATTTGCAAAGCGCAGAGTATGCGATGAAGTCTTGCTTCAGATAACACGATCGGTGCGCGTATTTCCGTAGATACCAGCTTGATGAAGTCCTTATTGTAGTGGTCCAAAGGCCACGTCATCAAAGACGGTGGCGCTAAAAAGCTGAATATCCGGGTCCTGAAAGACCAGCCCAACCTCGCGATGAAAGCTGAAAGCGTCCTCGCCCGCCGCAACTGCTTTGATCTCACGGCCAAGTGCTCTCATTATACCTTCGGTGGGACCAATGATGCCATCAAGAAGTTTAAGCAGCGTCGATTTGCCGCTGCCGTTTGCTCCTAATAACGCGATCTGTTCTCCACGCCACTGATCTCGTAACCAATGGCGGCGTGCCACAGTGGAGCGTTATTACCATTAAAGAAGGGTAATGGCACGTTATAGCTTGCAAATGGAGCGTTGAAGATGCCTGATAGCTGCTTCAGCTCCTCTGGAACATACTTAAGGTATTCTATTTAGATAAGAGCAGGAGAGAATACTCCTAAAATGGAGTATAAAGCTTTATTGTTGCGCCATGAAGCTTTGCATCTGCTGTACGGATCTCAACACGGATCTCCCAGTTTCCTCCCATGCCTAGATCACCTTGTGCACTGAAATGACCCTTGCCGTCGGGTTGGAGATTGATGGCGTCCGTACCCATATCCATATCGAGCATTGTTGTGTAGAGCGAGACACCAACCTGTGAATCGGGGACGGTCTTCCCGTCTTGATCGAGGATAGTTGCAGTAAATGTATTGGTGCCGAAGTGATTAGGATCAACGCCCAGCTTTACCTGGAATTTCTGATCCTTCGTTTTCACCGTCGTCATAAATGGTTTCGCTGGAATCCTCGTCGGTTGTGCCACTACTTGACTGGCTGGGACCGGAAGTGTAGCGGGCTGGAGCGTGCCCGAGAAAACGGCTAGCAGACCTGTGCATACAAGAACTAGCACACCCAGCGCAGGCTCCCAGCGCAGTATATTACTTAGCGTCCATGTTTGCTGATCGATGGTACGCTCAAGCACCTTCTGCTTCGAGTCCATTGCTAGTTTTGGTGTCGATTCAAGTCCGTCATCCTGTACGGGTATATCTATCTGAACGGTATGTGTCGATCGGTCATACTCTTTGAGACTTCTTACCAAACGCGGACGCAGAAGTAAGACATGAAGCGCGCTGGTGATCAGTAAAGCGCCAACAAGCAGGACTTTGACAATCAACGCTCGACCGTAGATGGTTGAAAACAATTGGTCCAGTCCCGACATGCGTGTGGTTGCATTAAGGGGGCCAGTTATGGCCATGATGCCTACGCCGATAAAAGCGAGTGGCGAGTACCGTGGAAGCACGGTGAGCAGCGAACGAGTTGTTGAAGGCACTGGATAGCGTTTAAGGATGGGTAGGTAGACGATAGAGATATAGATCATCCCGCCAATCCAGAGCGAGGCGGCGGTTAGGTGCAAGAAATCGATGAGAACGGCGTAGACGACGATATCATTGCTCGTTGCCGCCGCGTGACCAGAGAGTGTGACGGCGGCGAGGAGGAAAAGCGCAAGCACAAATTGAAGCCAGGGCAGCAATGTGAGCCCGCGAACTCGACCTTTCGCTAGCATAGCAGCCGTGCTAAGAGTAATCGAGATAATACAGAGGATCTCGCGAGCAATCCAATAGGTACCAAAATGCCCTTGCGTGACAAGACCTGCCAGTAACGCGGGATTTAAAGCTGGTACCAACTGTCCATCCGTTAACCCCAATGTCTGCCCGATCAGTACTCCTATGTTTGCAAACAGAAAGAGGCAGAGAACGGGAAGTGCAAAGCGATTGATGAAGCGCTGCTCCGTCTGTCGATTGATGGCTTGCTGCTCTTCGTCCGTCGTCTCGATAAACGGGAAGACGAAGATACTCCAGAGCTGTCCTCCCGCCCAGAATATCGCAGCAAGATCCACCAGCGTAATCATAATCAGGCTCCAGAGCGTCGGCCCATCAAGCTGATTACTTGAAGAACTCCCCACGCCGGTATTTGCTTGCCCAGATCCATTATATGTTGGAACCGCGCCATTGGCGGCGGCCACGGTAAAGACAAATGATCCATGCAGAATATGTCCATCATCTGCTGATTGTGTGCGGTAGACAACAACATAGACGGCTGAAGGAAGATTCGTTTTCAGCGAAAGATCCATCTCTTTAGGATCTGTAGAAGAGACACGAGCATTTCCCTGATCGACGTGTGTCTTAATATCATTCTGCACACTCGCAGCATTATTGGCTGCATTGACGACATAGGCGGTAGTAAATTGCGAATTCAAATTTTCGCTGAACCACATGTGGATCTGTGTTGGTGAGGCGGCGATTGAGCTATCTCGCGCTGGATCGGATCGCACAAGGATAGCGTGGGCGGATAGAACCTGTGGAGAGAGCAGCAAGAGCAAAAGCGCTGCAAGAAAAGCAACAAGATAAATAGAAAAATGTTTTGATTTCTTTAGATTGCGTTTCATGGATTTCTCGGATCTCTATCGTATAAAAAGTTTGAAAGAGTATGTTACAGAGCTTTTCTGATTCGGCGGTAATATCTTCACAAGTATCCGCCAGTTTCTCTTGATGAATACATTGATCGCGTCCCGCTCGCTACCAGATGAAAGCCTGAAAATAGTCTGTTCTGATTGCGCAAAGCCGTGGCATGAGATATATTCATAAGAAGAACATATCCTCTTTATATTATAAGAGCGTATCAGTCGAAAAAGATACATTCTTATCAACGGCGTCAGTATCTCACATGCATTCCTCCATAGGTACACGACTAGAGTAGAGGACATCTTATGCATTGTCTATTAGGTGAATTCCCTATTTCTTTCTGTAAGGAAGTAATTGGATCGCTCTCCCCGAGAAAGCTTCCTTATGATATATTGATAGTATCAATCACAATCCTTAAGCTCAATCTGCAAGAATACTTAATGGTTAAATAGACTTTTTGGAGAAATTCGAGCTTCTGCGAGTTGGTGTGGTGAAAGCAGGTTGTACGCTTGAAATACAGATGGTAGACAGGTGGTTCATCAGAATGCAGACAGCTTTAGAGCGTTGGCACGAGATTCTTGATGCTCGTGCTCGACAAATGGACGAGACCTATGAACGCCTGGGGCGTACAAGTGCTGATTATTGGGATCGACGCGCGCGTAATTTTCATCGTGCGACCAAAGAGACGCCCGGTGCAGATCCGCTCTTTCTCCGCTTGTGTGAAGTCGTGACTCCGCAGACGACCGTTCTCGATGTGGGTGCTGGGACGGGGCGTTTTACTCTCGCACTCGCCCCATTGGTGCAGCACGTCACAGCCGTAGAGCCAAATGCCACTATGCTTGAATATCTGCGTCAGGATGCGGCAGAACAGCAGCTCTCAAACATTTCTTATATATCCACTACCTGGCAGAATGCTCCCGATGATCTTAGCGCTGATATCGTCATCTGTAGCCATGTACTCTACTCTATACGCGATGTGGATACCTTTTTGGCGAAAATGCGTAAGGCCACTCGCCAGTCCTGTTATGTCTATATGCGTGCGACGCACTTCGATCAGATCAGTAGCCCGCTCTGGCAGCACTTTCATGGCATGAAGCGTCTCCCCATGCCGTCCTACATTCACGCACTTGATGTGATGTATGAAATGGGGATCTATGCCGATGTAGAGGTTGTAGACCTACCATCGGGAATGCGCTTTTCATCGCTGGACATCGCCGTTGAGGAGATGCAAGAGACACTCATCCTGCCTGACGATGAGGGAAAGCGGGCAGAATTGCGTGCCTTGCTTGCAGAATGGCTGATTCCGCGCGATGGCGTCCTCTCTATGCCTGTTGATAAATTGGTCTGTGCAATTCTGCGCTTCACTACTCGCTAAGCAAACGATCTCTTTTCTAAGAGAGTGTCCGAAGCCCATCACGATGGGCATCTCTCCGCACCCTCGCATGCGCACGCCTTCGGCGTGCCTCCTTCTTTTTCATTCATTTGCTTTTTCTGCATACTTCGGGCGGAGCCCGAAGTATGCAGAAAAAGCAAATGAATGAAAAAGAAGTGTATCGAGCAGCGAAGCTGCGTGAACTCATCAACAAAGAACGGCGAGGTGACAGGGTTCCGACACTCTCTAAAAATGCGTCTGATTGCCGTCACTATCGTGTCCTCGTGCCTTCGGCGCTCATCCTTTCTTCTTTATTTTTACTTTTTTACATTTTATAAGCTCTGCTTATAAAATGTAAAAAAGTAAAAATAAAGAAGAAAGATTCTTCAAGCAGCGAAACTGCACTATCTCTAAGAAGTCTAGTGTTGGCGGCCGATAAAGTGGATGCCGAGCATTGTCATGACCAGTTCGTCCTTCTGGTTGAATGCCTCGCACTTTGAATGGAGAATGCCCATTTCGGGGCGGCTCTTGGATGCGGTGCATTCGGTGACGAGAAATGTTCCTCGCAGCGTGTCTCCGGGACGCACCGGTTTGAGCCAGCGGATCTCGTCGATACCGGGAGAGGCGAGGCTTACTGTGTTGTTCAATATTTCATCGACGAACAGGCGCATAAACATGCCCATTGTGTGCCAGCCGCTGGCGACGAGGCTGCCAAAGAGCGAGTGCTTTGCCTCCTCTGGATTCATGTGAAACGGCTGTGGATCGAATTGCTGCGCAAACGCGATGATCTCTTCTTCCGTCACCTGCTTGCTTCCAAGCTCAAAGCTGTCGCCTACATGAAAATCTTCAAAGTAGCGCATGAATTTTAAACTCCTTTGTAGACCTTTGCGTCTCTGGCTCTCTCCTATATCATCTACTCAACGACTCGTTCGGGTGCCTGGCCCCAGCGTTCGGGTGAGCGCCACAAGCTGGAGAGAGTCAGTTCGCGAATGAATACCAGTTCTTTTGGTAGCCGGTCGTACAGCTTCATAAAAAGCTCTTCGTGCGAAAGCAGTTCCTGCTGCCAGGCATCGCGGTCGACCGACATAAGCTCGTTAAACTGCTCGCGCGAGAAGTTTTCCAGACCACGCCAGTCCAGATCTTCGTAGCGTGGCATCCAGCCAATTGGGCTCTCGATGCTCACTGCCCGCCCACGTGCCCGCTCAACGACCCACTTCAGAATGCGCATATTGTCTCCAAAGCCGGGCCAGAGGAAATTTCCTTCCGCATCGCGCCGGAACCAGTTCACGCTGAAGATGCGAGGTGGATTGGGCAGGTGCCGCCCAAAGTTCAGCCAGTGATTAAAATAGTCCGCCATATGATAGCCCGCGAATGGCAGTATCGCGAACGGATCACGGCGCACCTGGCCGACCTTTCCCGTTGCCGCAGCAGTCGTCTCCGAACCCATAGTAGCTGCAGCATAGACACCATACATCCAGTTGAATGCCTGATAGACCAGCGGCACACCTTCTGAACGCCGACCACCGAAGATAAACGCTGAGATTGGCACGCCCTGTGGATCATCGACTGCCGGGTCGACCACCGGGCACTGACTGATGGATACCGTGAAGCGTGCATTGGGGTGTGCCGCCTTGCGACCACTATCGGGCGTCCAGTCCTGACCACGCCAGTCTATCAAGTGCACGGGTGGAGTTTTGGTCATCCCCTCCCACCAGATATCGCCGTCATCTGTAAGCGCAACGTTGGTGAAGATGGTGTTGGCCTGGATCGTCGCCATTGCATTGGCATTTGAGCGAGTGCTTGTGCCGGGTGCAACGCCGAAGAGTCCCGCCTCTGGATTAATCGCCTTGAGCTTGCCATCAGGGCCCAGTTTGATCCAAGCAATGTCATCGCCGACCGTTGTCACCTTCCAACCTTCCTCCTGGAACGGCTCTGGCGGAATTAACATAGCGAAATTCGTCTTGCCGCTGGCACTGGGGAAGGCGGCGGCGACATAGGTCTTCTCTCCCTTAGGATTCTCGACGCCGACGATGAGCATATGTTCGGCCAGCCAGCCTTCGTCTCGTGCGAGCACAGAGGCAATGCGCAAGGCGAAGCACTTCTTGCCCAGCAGTGCGTTACCGCCATAACCTGATCCATAGGACCAGATTGAACGCTCTTCAGGGAAATGAACAATGTATTTCGTTTCGTTGCACGGCCAGGGAACATCCTGCTGTCCCGGTGAGAGCGGCATGCCGACCGAATGCATGCATGGAATAAAGTCGCCGTTCTGCCCTAGGACGTCGTAGACCGCTTGCCCCATGCGGGTCATGATGCGCATACTCACCGCGACATAGGGCGAGTCTGTAATCTCGACTCCAATGTGTGAGATCGGCGAGTGGAGCGGCCCCATGCTAAAGGGGATGACATACATCGTGCGCCCTTGCATACAGCCATCGAACAGACTGTTGAGCTTCTCTTTCATCTCTCTGGGATTCACCCAGTTATTGGTTGGTCCCGCGTCGTTCTTGCTTAAAGAGCAGATGAAGGTTCGATCTTCGACGCGGGCAACATCGCCTGGATCGGAGCGAGCCAGAAAACTGTTGGGGCGTTTCTCGGCATTAAGCCGGAGAAAGGTGCCCTGTTCAACCATCTGCTCACACAAACGGTCATACTCTTCCTGTGAGCCATCGCACCAGTGGACCTGGTCGGGCTTACATAACGCGGTCATCTTTTCGACCCACCCACGTAGTTTCGTATTACTAACATAGCTCGGTATCTGCATTGATCCCCTCCTGAAAGAGTCTGAACAGGACACAGCGATGGATTTTTTGCTAGTGGTCAAACATAACTGACCTGTTTAGCTTATCACATCGTCTCTTTCGTGGGAAACTCCTACCCCGTCAAGTCGTTTCCTAAGAGGAGTAGCAGACCTTGTTGGATCTCTAAATTATATGCTCTAAAATACTTGTGGAAATCTTCTCCTATGATATAATGCGCGTAGCTGCTACTTCATCTAAAGCAATAAATGGATAGTAGAGAGGATCTATGCTGACACATCCTTCGAAAGTTCATCTGGTAGACATAGTAAAATGGCTGGAACAGAAGAGTGATAGCGATCGTGGTACTACCCTTTTCTTAGGTGCCAGGGCAGGCGGCTTATTTCGCAGTAGGACTCTTTATAGTACATCTCAGTACTTCAGTCCACGTACGTTTCAAAATATGTCACGCGTAGAACAATTTGCCGAATGCTATCGCGTCTTAAATAGGGAAGATTTCTCCAAAAGTGATATAGATACTATTTTGATCGCATCTTTACAAGGTCTCGAACCATCAGAGACCGACTTGTCTCTCTCTGAACTTGTAAAAGTAGGCATCTTCGATACGATTATATCGACAAATATTGATGATCTGCTAACCCGTGCTTTCCTGAAAGTAGGCCTGAAGGAAAACCATGATTTTCAGGTGGTGATTCCTCAAACAGGCTTTATCGAAGATATTGTTCTGCTGAAGCTGCAAATTTCCTGTCGCTTTATTAAGGCTTTTGGCGATCTAGCGTCAGGTGAATACAATCTGATTAGACATGATTTTTATTTTGATACACACGAGAGGCTCAGGACTTTTCTTTCATCGGTTTTGCAAAACGATGTTCTTATGCTTGGGTATGATTCGTATTGGGATCGTTCGATAGATGCTATCTTTCCCTTAGAAGGACAGGAACTCTGGTATGTGAACGAGGGACAAATAGAACCTTCGCTTATGCGTCAACTGCAACTACGTAAAGGTCGCTATCTGGCCGGAGGTGAGGGAAGCTACGAGCAGTTTATCCAGACGCTGCACTGGCACCTCATGAGTGAAAAAACTATAAGCGGTCGTCTCGTTATGGCTAAGCCAACAGCTTCACCTGTTTCTCTTACTATCCCTTTGAGTCCTCCAGAGGAACAGATATCTCTAAATAGTCCATCTCAGTCTGGTATCGTACAAGATATTCCTCCTATTCTGTCTCATTACGAGAAAGAACAAAGAAGACGTGTTTTTATTGTCTATAGTCAAAAGGATAAAAAGTACTTCAATCAGCTCCAGACGCATCTAGCAAGATATGAACGTGAGAAATTAGTGGACATTTGGAACGATACGAAGATTGCAGCCGGAACAAATTGGCATGTAGAAATACAAAAAACACTTGCTATTACCAGGATTGCAATACTCCTTGTGAGTGCTGATTTTCTCGCCTCCGACTTTCTCACAGAGAATATTTTATCTCCTCTCTTACAAAGTGCTGCAACTGGTGGTGCGATTATCTTGCCCGTTATGCTTAACTATTGTGTAATTGAAGATACGCCACTTCAACATTTTCAACCGTTCAATCCTCCTTCTGAGCCAGTTGCTGCAAAGAGATCAAGTGATAGACATAAAGTATGGGCGGATCTCGTACGCTATATGCAAACTCTTGTGAAGGATATCTGAGAGTCCCTGCGGTGAGACGAAAAAGCTATGTCTCTAGCGCTTATCAGTATTACTACTTTGTTCGGAGCTGTAGGTATGGAAAACTTTGTGAATCGAGAAACTGAATTGCAGATTATTGAAGAGAAGTTTGATGCGTTGCTGGGAAACAACGATGTAATGGGTAAGCGGATTGTTGAGTTTTATGGCGTGGGTGGAATTGGCAAAACAACTATCTTAAGAAAGATTGAGCAGCGCTGCCGCAATAGAAAAGTGCCTTCTGTCTGGACCGACGCCAGTCAAAATATTTTTGACTTTGCACATGAGATCATTAGTCAGGTGCGGCAATACAACGTATCATTTCTCTCGAAGAGCAACGATTTGTTCGAGCAATCCGTTACCGCTGCAAAAGCATTGCTGCTGCAGGGTCCACTAGTTTTTCTCATAGACTCCTTAGACGCCGCTGATGAAGAGCAACTTGCCTGGATAGAGCGTCTGCTAGGCGATTTGGCCGAAGATGATAGGTTGTTTGCTATAGTGGCAAGTAAAAGAAAGATACCATTTGAGCGTATCATGTCGATCGCACGCAGACTAATCCCTTTTCAACTCAAACCTTTCAATCATGATAGCTACATAGCTTTTCTAGATGGTCTAGGACAGCACATTGAGTCTGATATACGCGATACCATTTTTGAATGGACGTATGGCTACCCTCTGGCTGTTAATATTATGGTGCAGACGATGCACGCTCATAAATTGAATCCGATGGTGGAACAAGATAAAAAACAGTTGCTTTCTATTATCATTGAGCAGGTGATCGTGCGTGGGGTTCTGGCTAATGTGCCGCAAACACCAGATGATCTGCAATGGTATCGAACAATGTTGACGCTATTTTCAGTACCTCGACGCTGTAACCTTAGTATTATGCAAAAGATAGTTGAGCGCTTTGCTCCCAACTACAAATTGGGGAGTAGCCTTGCATACATGACTTTGCCCAAAAGAATAAATCAAGCAACCGAAGTGCTCAGTTGGAATCAATCCAGAATTGGCTTTTCAGTAGAGCCTCCTATCCGTCATATTTTTCTTCTAAAATTAAAGATTGAAGAAAAAGATCGTTATGCAACGATGCATCGTTTTCTAGCTGCTGCTAGTAGTCGCTTTGTCGATGAAACAACCGGTACTGATCGTATCCACTATATGCAGGAATATCTCTATCATTGTGCAAACTGTGAGCATGGTGTTGCGCTTCAACAATCTATTGAGCGAATAATGCAGCAAATTATTGCAGAGCCTCATGAGTACTTTTTGCAATTTCATGAAGATTTTCTGAATGATGAGGAGCTTAGAACAGCTCTTGGAAGATACAGCGACATGATATTGTCCAGTATCTATAGACAATTATCATCATTAAGCCAGCAAGTTGCATTTGAAGTACCTGAGCCAGAAAAATTTTATCACCTGTACGATTTCCTCTACTATGCTATACTTGATCCTATCGCACCTGATATTCTGACACGTATAACGTATGCTATCCAGGAGATCGTTACAACAGAGTCGAACGAAATGTGTTATAGGTTATACAGTACACTATTTCAAGATACTAAGGTCAAAGAAAAGTTGGGGACAAATATTTCTGTCTTATCTGCTCTTCTTACTTGATGAGATAACTTCAATAGGAAGGATAAAACGACCATGCTATTTCAAGATACCGCCGACAATTTTATAGGGCGTCAAGACGAAATAGCACTTTTTAAGCAGTGGTTAACTACTCCTACCTCACCCTGGATTCTCTACTTTCATGATGCTCTTGAAGATGAAGGCAAGAAAGGTGGGGTAGGTAAGACCTGGTTGCTGAGAAGATGTGCAATGCTCGCCAAACAGGAGAACCCAGCTACTACAATCGTAATGATCGATTTCTTCAACGTTGCGGATCGTGACGGTGTGGCTGTGGCTGAGCGCTTTGTTAAAGAGCTCCGCGTCGTCTACCCAGAATGGTCACCTACTTCTTACACCAGAGCCATGCAAGAGTATCGTGAAACGACTGCCACTGAAAATGTTGATGTGCCCGACATCAAGTTAAGACTATTTGACGCGCTAGCTACCGACTTGCAAGATTTAGAGGAGAGCTTACTCTCAAAAAATGCGTATCTGCTAGTCTTTTTCGACACCTTTGAAGTCATTGAGCAGGACCCCACTATTGCAGTTTTGCATCCATCGCGAAAATTTCCTGATTCATACCGCTTTGATCGTATTCGCGTAGTTATGGCTGGACGCAATGTGCTGAACTGGTCTCAGTCGAACTGGCTAGAGCGCGAGCATGAGGTGCAAGATATTGCGCTCTCTCCTTTCAGCCAACAAGAAATGCTACAGTATCTAGAGCTAGAGTCCATCTACAGTCCATCTATGCAGCATGAGCAAACGGTTGCGTCAGCACTATATGAGCGCACGAATGGTCGCCCTATCTTGCTTGGCCTCGTTAAGGATGTGTTGAATCAACGTATCCTTAGTTTGGATGATCTCGTAGTCATTCCTTCGATCCATTTTGAGCCATATCTCGTCGCGCAAATCAATAATCTCGAAAATCCCTTAAACTGGATAGTCCTTTTTATGGCTCATGTGTATCACCGCTTTAATAGAACCCTTCTAGAATGGATAATGCACGCGTTAGATATGCAAGATCTTGCACCATATACTGATCCAGCCAAACTGCAAGCGACGCTACTGAAACTCTCTTTTGTGCGCTATTCAGGCTATGGTAGCGATTTTGTACTACATGATGAGATGCGTCGCTTGGTAAAAAAATACTGCTGGGATGTCCAGGACCCCGACCAAGTAATGCGTAGAGAAGTAAGTCATAGTATTATTGGGTACTACGAACAGGAAATGGTTCATAAGCAGAGTCAGCAGGAACGTCAACCATCTACTATAGAATTGTTATATCATCTTCTATTTGCAGACGTAACTGATGGCTTTAGTTACTTTCGACAGACTTTTTCCAGGGCTGCTAGCCTCTCAATGAATACGTATGCACGCTCTCTTTTACAGGAGACGCGCACATTCTGGAATGCTATGTCTCAGGAACAACGCGGTGATTTGACTCTGTTAGAGGTCAGGCTCCTACGTTCAGAAGAAAAACCTGCAATAGCAATGGAGCTTTGCTTAGAACTTGAGAGAGGTGATAATAAGCAATGGACTGCAAATCATTATGCAGACCTTCTCTTTGAGAAAGGAAAATGTTATCAAGCGCTAGATAAACCTTCTGAAGCTATAACGTATTTAATAGAATCTCTCGACATTGAAAAAACACGGGGAAATGAGCGTCGTTGTGCTGCCATTCTGAGTAGTTTAGGATTTATCCATCGGCGCGTAGGACAGTTTGATAGTGCAGTGCATTTCTATGAAGAATCTATACTCTTGTATAAAAAATTAGGAAGCCCACATGAATATGCGAATGCGTTGAATAACGTCAGTAATGTGTATAGGATACAAGGAAAAATAGAAGATGCACTTCAAAGATGTAAAATTGCTTGGCGCATCCGTTACAATTTGTTTCAGCGCGATGAGATTCCTGAATTTCTTGTTGGGTTAAGCTTGGGCACTATGGGAAGGATCTACCTTGATGCAAATGACATTTTGCAAGCGGAGTCTTTCTTTCATGAAGCCTTTGAGGTTTATTTGCGTACTGGCTATAGAAAAGGAGAAGCGGCAACATACAATCGCTTTGGTCAACTTGAACTTGCAAAAGGCAATTTGCTCACAGCACAGCAGTGGTTTGAAAAAGCACAGGTAGCTTCAGAGGAAGTTGACGTAGAAGGGTATATCCAGAGCCTTAATATGCAAGGTCGTGTGCTTTTAATGCAGAAGCAATGGCAGGAGACGATTCCTTTTTTTACTCAAGCAATACAGCGTGCTATGCAAATACACGATCACTATCAGCATGTGGAAGGCCTAATCAATCTAGCAAAAGCCCGAATGAGCTTGGAGCAAGATGAGCTCTCATTGCAGACTTTCCAAATAGCCAGAGAAATTTCTCTTAGAGAGAACTATATGTATTTACTAGGTCAGGTTGAAGAAGTTCAGGGAGACTTGAGGTACGAAGCAAGTGAGTATGGAATCGCTTTCAAGCATTATCTTGAGTATTGCCGCTATATGGCTCTGTATAATACGCTCGAATACAGTACTGCCTTGCGTAAAATGATTGATCGTCTTTTCAATATTGAGCAGAATGAACTTCTTTCAATTGCCTATGATCTCAGAAAGTATTGGTCAGCTTATAATATGGATAAGAATTATCCTGAATTGATAAGTATATGTGAAGAGGTAGACAACTTGATAACATTTTGAATATAAGTCGAAAATCGACAAGGTTTGGGCCTTTAAAAATATGAATGATTTGCGGTAGAAAATAGGATGCATTTGAAAGTTGTTCAGACGGATGTAGAATTTATTAATAGGATGTCTTAAGATGAAAGTATGGTTTGATACGATACCTACGCAACAAATTGTAAGCTATGGCAGTGAGTGTCAAGATGATTGTGATAATGATTGTCCTGTTACTGAGGAATATCCATCTTTCATTTTTCATTCAATTACTAAAGAAGATGTTCAGAACATTCGTACGCAAGTTTTGCAACAAATCTCTTCACTTTACTTTCAGGAGTGTCAGGATCAGCGCTGGCTTATTTGCGATCCTGTAGGCACAGGACGGGTTGTGGTGGTAGATGAGGATGCTTTTGCTTTGCTGGAACATTTTCACACACAAACAACGTTGCATCAGGTCATCCCAAAAATTAGCATGTGTTCTCTTGTCTCGATTGAGAAGCTTGTTGCAGTATTCTATAAACTAGGGTTTCTGCAAGGTACTCGGCGATCTTCTCCTATCCATGAATGGAACGAACCTGAGACATTAACTGCTTGGTTACATGTAACAAATGCTTGTAATCTACGTTGCCACTATTGTTATCTCGATAAAACATCAGAGCATATGGCAGATGACACAGCGTATCGGTCTATCGACGCTATTTTTCGCTCAGCAAGAATGCATGACTTTCAAGGTGTGAAGCTGAAATATGCAGGTGGAGAAGCAAGCTTACATCTTTCGAATATAGTCAAAATACATGATTATGCAGTAGAAGAGGCAAAGAAGTATGGCATTGCCTTCAATGCTCATATTCACAGCAACGGTGTTGTTTTATCCCAACAGTCCATTGAACAACTCAAGTCCCGGCATATTGGCGTTACAATCTCTTTGGATGGTGTAGGTACTTATCATGACAGTCAACGTCCATTCATTAATGGGCAAGGCTCGTTCAAATACGTGGATCGTACTATCACCCGCTTGCTCGCAAGTAATGTCACTCCTCATATTACGGTGACGGTATCCCAGCGTAATCTCGATGGTCTTCTCGACTTAATGAGATATATTTTGGAACGAGATATGTCGTTTACTTTAAGTTATTATCGAGATAACGAATGTACGACGAATATAACTGATTTACAGTTCTCCGAAGCACAAATGATCGCAAAGATGCAGGATGTCTACACGTTGATTGAGCAGAATCTTCCTAGACGACAGTTGCTGAACTCACTCATTGACAAAGCTAATCTCGCTTCTGCCCACCGCTACACTTGCGGTGTAGGCCGTAACTATCTCGTGATTGACCAGGATGGAGGAGTCGCTAAGTGTCAAGCTGATATCAAACGTAGGGTTACAACAATTAATGCACGTGATCCCTTACAGATGATTAGAGATGATCGCAATGGTGTACAGGGACTTTCTGTCGAAGATAAAGAAGGTTGTCGAACGTGTGAATGGCGCTATTGGTGTGGAGGAGGATGCCCACTATTAACCCATCGCATCACTGGACGTTATGATATCAAATCTCCCAACTGTCATATTTATAAAGCCCTGTTTCCCGAAGCACTTCGTCTTGAAGCTCTACGCTTGCTTAAGTATGAGTCGCCACTTGCCTTGTAAACCAATGGGCCATCAGTTTACGCGGTGTAGCATCTACTAAGCAATTCCCATGTGCGACGAATAAAGCCGCACGTAGCTATGGACCTGGCGGGTGATTAGTGCAGTGGTTTGTGCAACAGCTAGTACAATTTAATAGTGTATCGCGTTCTAAAACTGACGAAAATTGCCATGCCGTTTCTGTATCTTTTGTAATGGTAAAATCAGACTTAGAGGTTGGTGAGAGTTTCAGCAAGCGATTTATGTGATCTGTAGTTTCCAGCAGTATTTCGTTGTCGTTCAACGTGATTTCGTTAGTTCCATATAAGGTAGTAATACCAAAGATATGTTCTAAACTCAATTCATGAATCTTATTTGACATCTCTAAGAGGAATGCTTTCGCATTACACACTGTCTCTGCATCAGTTTTTGCTCTGTTGGTTCTTGAGGAGATGATGACAAATTCTAGTGGATTGTAGGAAGCATCTTCTAAATTCTGCCCCTGGTCAAACTGCCAAAGATAAGGAACAACTTCGATGTTGTTTTGCTTCGAGGGCTTAATATATGCTTCATTTCCGATGAAATCTTTTACTAATCGCTCATCAGGTGAAAGATAGAAATGCCTGTGCAGCAACGAGACTCCGACATGCTCTTGCAAGCCATGACGGCAAATTACCATTCCCAATTCTTTTAGACATTCTTTATTCATATGAAGAGAATGCTTTGCAGTCCGAAAATCAGGTAGTAATTCGAAAACTTTCGCATTATACTCTGAAAAAATATTCAAGGAACATCTCCTTTTCACTTAGTACATTGTCGATGAAAAGTATTTTTCAGATACAAACGCGTTGATGTAACTATAGCCTATTTTATTTATAACATACAATACATAATAATTTCTAGTACCACAATCTTGTCATGATTTTTCTAACCTTCTATCGGCTGTATTAGTCATAGCTTTAGCTGTAGTTACATGGCATCTACACTATTCATGCAGCTATCAGGGTGAAGCAGCTATAATATCAGCGAAACAGGCTTCGTAGCGATATCTGTATAAATGACAATAGTAGTTTCAAAGGAGACAGTCATGTATGGGTACACCACGCGGAATGAAAAAGAGTAGAATAACAGAGGATGCTCTGGCCCAGAGATCGTTTCTTTCTTGTGCCAAAGAGCCAGCAAAGGAGACGGGTCCG